>ERZ779956.322-NODE-322-length-28148-cov-8.743815_pt1 | contig 28148 bp, 23 predicted proteins | sample MGYA00511940_ERZ779956 | MGnify/ENA primary metagenome ERZ779956 (study PRJEB29588, sample SAMEA2154992) | human gut metagenome | biome: human gut; feature: human-associated habitat; material: faeces | place: Denmark | collected 2008/2010 ...
AACATGGAGCTTGCAAAGGCGGGAATTCCAGTTAAAGGAATATCTATTACAAGTGAAGAACTTGAGAATTATTTCTTAAGGCTTACAGGGGGTGACAATCGTGCTTAATATGATAAAGATGGATGTATACAGAATGTTTCGTACAAAGAGTATGTATGTAATATGGATTATATTGCTGGCATCGGCACTGCTTACCTCATTTCTTTCAAAAATAGATTATGATGCAGTTAATAAGGAATGGGAGCAACAACAGGCAGATGACAGCAACAAGGAACAGCTTTCGCAGCAGAATACAGATAATGTCAATATTGGTATGAGTGTGGAATTACCTACGGAGCCAGGGAAGAAGGTTACGGTAATGGATGTTTTCTTTTCTAATGCACAGGGGAAATTTTATGCACTTTTTCTTGTAATATTTGCGGTTATGTTTGCAACAGCAGATATTAAGAGCGGTTATATTAAGAATATTGGTGGACAGGTGTCACAAAGGGGTATGCTTATTGTTTCAAGGGCAGTTGCGCTTGCCTTATTTACAGCAATTACCTTTGCAGGGATATTTGTATTCCAGGCAGCAGCGAATATGCTTGCGTTTAAATGTGTGGTGTGGGGTAACTGGAAGGAGATTATACCTTATTTCTTAACGGAACTTACGCTTCATTACGCATTTGTGTTAATATGTATGGCAATAGCAGTTATAATTAAGAACAATGTCATAAGCATGACCTTGTCGGTATGTCTTACCATGAATATAATAAGTATTGTGTATGCCTTTATAGATTATGTAGTTAACAGAAGGGGATTTCATAACTTCAGCATCTATAAGTATACAGTAACTGGAAGGATGGCAATGCTTCCTATGAATGCAGGCAGGGACGATGTTATTAGTTCAATGTGTGTGGCAGCCACATTTATTATTATAATGCTGTCATTAAGCAGTTATATTTTTCAGAAAAGGGATATTTAGAGAATGAGGATTATTATTGGAATATTAGCAGTAATAATTATTATACAGGCATTTATTATGTGGAAATACCAGCGGCAGATTAAGGACATCTGCCGCCAGTTGTCGTTTCTTATGGAACACGATAGTAACAAGCTGATTCAACGTGAAATAGATATGGGGGGAATAGGTGAGCTTTCAGATAAATTGAATGAGCTTCTTGACCTGCGTAAAAAAGAAAGAAATGAGTACAGAAAAAAAGAAGAGCTGATTGCAGATACATATACTAATCTTTCACACGATATAAGGACACCGCTTACATCGCTGGATGGGTATTTCCAGCTTATAGAGGAATGTGACAATATAGATGACCAGAGGAGATATCTTGATATAATCAGAGAAAGGCTTAACAGCCTTAATGAAATGCTGGAGGAGCTTTTTACATTCACTAAGCTGAAAAATGATTCATATAAGCTGGAGCTTACGGATTGTTGTATGAACAGAATATTAAAAGAAGCTGTATTTTCTTATTATGATGAATGGAAGAAGCAGGGCATCTGCCCGGATATTAGTATTACTGAGGAAATGCTGTATATATCAGGTAATAAGCAGGGCTTAAGGAGAGTTATACAGAATGTCATAAAAAATGGTCTTGATCATGGGGAAAAGAATATAAGTATCAAGCTTACCCGTGAGGACAATCACGCCTTGCTTAAAATTAGTAATTATACGGAACATCCTGAAAATATTGACTTAAGCCATGTGTTCGAGCGTTTTTATAAAGCAGATGTGGCAAGAGGCAGAGCCTCAACCGGACTGGGTTTATCTATTGCAAAAGAGCTTGTGGAGCGTATGAATGGAGATATAAGTGCAAGAATACAGGGGAATGATTTCATTATTGAGATAAAAGTTTTGCTTGTGGTATAACATGCATAGGTTGAAAACACAGGAGGATTACATCATGGAACGAGTAGTACAATTTTTAAAAGAAGGACAATGACATGGTAAGAAAAATTATGCGGGATCCATTATTTCTCGCTCAGAAATCAATAGATGCAACAGAAGCAGACAAGCAGGTTGTTACAGACCTGCTAGATACATTAAAAGCAAAATTTCAGTTTGCAATGGTAAATCCTGTTATAACAAAGAAAACAGGAGCCTTTCAGACAGAGGAAGGATGTCTTTCCTTAGAGGGGGTTCGCCCATGTATAAGATATCAGGAAATTGAAGTGGATTATCTTGACCAGAACTTTAAGAAGCAACATGGCAAGTATTTCGGCTGGACAGCACAGATTATCCAGCATGAAATAGACCATTGTAACGGAGTGGTAATATGAAACCGAAATCAGCAAAAAGTCTTGAATTATATGACATTATGATTAAGAGGGGATACCCGGAGGAGTTCTGTGACCAGATATCAAAATGAGATGCTTGCAATTCTTAGCGATCGCAATCGTATTATGCAAAAGTATGAGCTGGCAGATAAAATCATGGTTACAAGGCAGGCGGTATCGCGCTGGGAACATGGTGTTTGAGTTATAATAGGACTAAGTTAGATGAAACCTAGTAAAATCAAGGGTTATGCCTAATTTAGTCCTTATTTTTATACCAATTTAGCGGTAGATAAGACAGCACTGTTATATCAAAACATTTAGTGAGAACTGCGTAATCATCATTAGTACAGTTGTGATATGATTACCATAATGGTAATACTTATAAGCATGGCAAATTCCGTCTTTATCATTTTGTAATTTCTTGATATAGGCTTCTCCGTTAAGAGCGAAGATGCCGATTTCTCCATTAGCAACAGATTCCTGCTGTAATACCCATGCAATCTGACCATCGTGGAATTCAGGTTCCATACTGTCACCACTAATACGGACACCGAAAGTAGTATCTTCCGGTAGGATAGATTCATCTATGCGTACAGTCTCTTTCGGTCCGTCTACAAGGAAGTTACCGGTTCCGGCTGATACGGCATTTTCAAAAATATCAATGCTTCGGAATGGAATTATCTTAGCAGTCTGCTTTTCATACATTCCGGATGCGTGGAGCAGATTAATATAATCCATAGCTTTTTCCCTGCCTTCATCAGTAAGTGATGAGAAAGGATCAGCAGGATTTACTCCAAAATATGCTTCATACATGTTAGTAATACCAAGGATTCTACACACTTTGTAAAATATGGTAACGCTTGGTTCAGCAAGATTTCTCTCCCAGTTGGATATGGCTTTATAGGAAATGGTAATGCCTTCCTTTGCCAGTTCATCAGCGAGATCCTGCTGGAGCAAGCCTTTCTTTTTTCTATATGATGAAATGATTTCTCCGATTGAGTACATACATACGCCTCTTTTCTTTCATTTTGTTGATTTCAAATGTCTCTTTTCACTCCATAGTATATAGCAATAGTAGCAATTATTCAAGTTAAAAATCCAATATAATGAGAAAAAGGACACATGTGTCCGTTGACAGTCGATTATTCTTGGGGTTATACTATGCCCTGTAAGAAACATTACTCATATACTTGGACTAAAGGTTATGGTAGTGACAGATTAAATGCAGGAGGTGATGAAGATGGGAGACAGGGTAATACTTCATTCAGATATCAACTGTTGCTATGCTTCGATTGAACATCTGCATCATCCTGAGCTTGCAGGAAAGCCACTGGCAGTAGGCGGTGACCCGGAGGCAAGACATGGGATTGTCTTAACAGCTGACTATATTGCCAAGAAGTACTGTGTGAAAACAGGAATGGCACTCTGGCAGGCAAAGGAGGTCTGTCCGGACATAACATTTGTATCACCAAGAATGGACTTATATCTTCGATTTTCAAGGATGGCACATGAGATATATGCAGAATATACGGACAGACAGGAGCCATATGGGATTGATGAGTGCTGGCTTGATGTGACAGGGAGCAGTTCCCTTAAAGGAGATGGATTGCTTATCGCACAGGAAATCAGCAGGAGAATGAAGTCAGAGCTTGGCATCACAGTAAGTGTTGGTGTTTCTTTCAATAAGATATTTGCAAAGCTTGGTTCAGACTATAAGGAAGCCTGATGCAATCACAACTATGTATAAGAGTGAGTTTAAGCAGAAGGCTTGGTCACTTCCGGTGGCAGATCTTCTATACGTTGGCAAAAGTACGAACAGAAAGCTTGCATTATTTGGTATCAAAACCATAGGTGATCTTGCAAGGGCAGATGAAGAAGTGCTTAACAGTCACCTTGGAAAGATGGGCAGTATCTTATGGTCGTTTGCTAATGGCTATGATGATTCACCTGTCAAGCTGGAGAATACCCACGCTCCAATCAAATCGGTGGGAAACAGCACAACGACACCAAAGGATTTAGTATGCGATGAGGATGTAAAGATTGTTCTTTATATTCTGGCTGAGAGTGTTGCAGCAAGACTTCGTGAGAATGGATTCCGGTGCAGAGTGGTTGAGATAAGTGTCAGGGATAATGAGTTATTCTCTTTTACCCGTCAGAAAAAGATTGACCATGCAACAAATATCACCGGAGAGATAGCTGCATATGCTTATCAGATATTTAAGGAAAACTATAACTGGAGCAAACCAATCCGCAGTGTTGGTGTCCGAGGTGCAGACTTAGTAACAGATAATTATTGGGAACAGATTGATTTGTTCTCAAGTGTGGAGAAGCGTGAAAAGCAGATGAAGATGGATTCAGCGGTGGATGAGATACGCAGAAGATTTGGATTTTACAGTATCCAGAGGGGACTCATGTACCGGGACAGGATTCTGTCGGCAGTCAATGCAAAAGAAGAACACACAGTACATCCACATGGGTACTTTTCAGGTTAGCAACGAGAAGTGCCAATAGAGTAAAGAAGAGGGAGGCGGAACATGAGTGAAGCAGCAAGAATTGATCTGGTAGACAGAGCACCATTGACGGAGAAGCAGCAGAATGTGTATGAAAGCATTATGCAATATCAGCGTGTGAATGGTTATGCTCCTACTATCAGGGAGATATGCAAGATGGTAGGGGTGGCATCGACTTCAAGTGTTTATGCACATCTGAAAATATTAGAAGAAAAAGGCTATATAGCAAGGAAGATGGATGCTTCCAGAGCAATAGCAATCTTGTAAGAGGAAGGTGATTACATTGAGCAATAAGGTATATGTTGATGTACTTGCAGAGTTCTCAAAGGACGGACTGCTCATTCCTAAACAAATGTTACTTCAAATGTTCCGGACAATGCTTTTAGATAACACCGAGCTTTCAGATGAAAAAATCAACGAATTGGTGGATACATTTATGAATACAGTTTCGGACATGTTGAAAACACAACTGCAAGCTGCATAAAGTCTGAACATTGACAACTGAATAACTGCCAGGTATTGAATTTTCAAGGTGCATAGCTAAAATTTATGTGCGAAGTTTGAGTAAATGATATAAATAGTAAATAAAAAAGGATATATGTGTGTTTTTTAATATAAATATGTGATATAGTAAAAGAAATAGTATTTTACCAAGGTGGGACTCAGGATGAGAAAAAGAAAGTTGAAAAAATTTATTGCCTTGATTTTAGCATTTGTGATGCTTTTTCTTTAGGGGGGAATGTGGTTTCGGCAAATGTGTCTGATGAAATTACAGAGAAATCTCTTGATCAAGTGCAAAGAGAAAACGAAGCTAAATTATTAGAAAGGAAGGTATCAGATGACACGAAAGCATTTTCACCTGGTGATGATTATTCTTTAGATAATAATGCAGTGGAAATGTTTGATTTGCCGAATAATACACCTAAAATTAATATGGAAGGTATTCCTAAAATCAAAAGTAAATCTAAAGTTCGTAAAGAGAATGATGAGCAGAGATATAATGTCTTGGTTCTGGATACTTCTGCTTCTTCTAGTTTTTTAGATTCTTCTGGTAATATATTTTACACTGCAGATACGGCTATTGATTATGTTAAAGCTTCTGCAAAAAAATTTATCGAGGGAGTCCAGAAAGCAGATGGTACCAATTATGTTGCAATAGTTGAATACAAAGGTTCGACAGCAAATGTTGTTTCTGAATTTTCGACTGATTTTGTATCATTAAATGCGGCGATTGATGGACTTTATGCTTCACAAAATACACGTAATGTTGCAGCTGGGTTACAGAAAGCAGATACATTAATAAATGAAATATCTAATCCAAAAGCTATAAAAAATGTTGTTCTGTTTACTACTGGAATGACAAATGATGGAGAATATAGCTATGATGGACATTATAACGAGGATACAATAGGAAGTGAATGGAGACGTAGTGACACTCAGGTTAGACTTTATGCATATTCTAATGCAGCATATGCAATGGCAGAAACATTAAAAAGTAAGGCTACAGTATATTCGGTAGGACTTTTTCAAATGATGGAAAATATGCCGGAAGAAGGTTTAGAAATTGTACAATTTTTCAAATTGTTTTCTTCAGAATTAGCTACATCATTAGAACATTTTTATGATGTGAAAGATCCGAATGATTTGGAATTTATTTTTGGAGAAATTGCGGACAAGGTTACAACGAAGGATGTGAATTTTTATTTTGCGTCTGGTGAAGAGAAAGACTATGAAGCAGTTTGCCATTATTCAGATAATTATTTTCGAAAAACTTCTTGTGGGACAAGACAGTTAGATGGATATAACCATAGTTTATCTACGGCATCTTTATGTTTGGCATTATCAGCATTTGGAAGTAATGATGGAGGAAATTCTGATTATACCAACAAATATAAAAATGTTGAAAAGTTGTTGACTGATTTAGAATTTGAAGAATTTGATAAGAATGATTGGTTTGTGAAAAAACCACAAAGTGATTCAATAGGAGTGGTAGCTGCAAATAAAAAATTAAGTATAGATGATAAAGAATGTACTTTGATGGCCGTAGCCGTACGTGGTGGTGGTTATGAAAGTGAGTGGGCAGGAAACTTTACACTTGGTAAGAGTGGCCAGCATTATGGATTTGCACAGGCTAAAAAACAAGTTTTAGACTTTTTGAAATTATATATTAGAGAAAATAAAATTTCAGGAGATATAAAAATATGGTTAACAGGATATAGTCGTGCAGCTGCAACAGCAAACTTAGTGGCAGGTGCACTTGATGATGGAGAAAAATTAGGTGATGGTGTAGTTCTTAAAAAGGAAGATTTGTACGCTTATTGTTTTGAGACACCAATGGGAGCTACAAAATCTGAAATTAAGAATAGGCTAAAATATAATAATATTTATAATATCATTAATAAAAACGACCCGGTAACTAAAGTTGCTATGTCTGCATTAGATTTTACTCGTTTTGGAGGCGATTATTTCTTGCCAGATAAAATTTCTGATGGAAATAATTACGCTGCGAAAAAAAATGCAATGGAGCAGTTCTATGATAAAATGTCGAGCAAAAATGAGATAGGAAAATATGCTGTTGATGATTTTGTGATGAAAAAAATTGATGTAAAGTATCTTTTGCCAGGAGGAAAAAGTCCGGTACAAAATGATGAGAATAATAAGTCAATTCAAGCGGAATATTTAGATACTACAATCAATAAACTGACAAAGGAAAGAGTAAAAACACGTGATAATTATGTGAAAGAATTGCAAAATGGTATTCGCACTATTTTCACTGTTAAATATGGAACGATGTTTCCAGATCAACCAATACAAAGAATTAATAAGTTTTTTGATTTGTTTTTAGAGAAACTGTGTAGTGTGGATACGCTTGGAGAAATTGTGATTGCAGCATTGAATCCACATCCAGATGCTAGTGTGAAAAAAGTAATTGAAGATGTAATGGAAGAAGCATTGAATGAAGCGGGGATTAATAATTACAGCCCTTCAGCATTGAAAGAATTTGCAGGAGCTGTTGCAGAAATGTTAGTTATTTTTGTTGTTTCACACCCTAATCTAACAGTGACAGGTGTTAGTAATGCGAAAACTTTGGGAGCAGCTCATTATCCAGAATTATGTATGGCATGGTTAATGTCACAAGATGAGAACTATACATCTTCACCAACAGAGTTTGACGGAAATGGTAACTATCGTGTTATACATATTAATTGTCCGATAGATGTAGAAGTATATGATAGTGAAAATATATTACAAGCAAGGATTGTAGATGATATACCACAGGAAATTAAAAATGGGACTGTTGTGGCAAGTTTGAATGAAGATGATGAGAAAATAGTTTATCTTCCAACAAATGCATCGTATCAGATAAAATTAACAGCTACAGATAACGGAACAATGAATTACTCGATAAATGAATTTTCTTCTACAGCAGGTGATATTACAAGAGTCGTTAATTATAAAGATATAAATTTGAATAAAAATGATGTGTTTAATGCAGTTGTTCCTGCTTATGTAGATGATGAACAAAATAATGAAATAGAAGGTTCAACTACAGAGTATGAGTTGAAGTCACCTGATGGTAAAGAAATTAATCCTGATCAAAATTTAAGTGGTGAAGATGCAAAATCTGCTTATTATATGGTGACAGTAGAAGTTGATTCGGATGAACATGGTATTGCTATAGGTCAAGGAATTAGACAAGAAGGAAATTTTGCAAAAGTTGAAGCGGTTGCTAAAGAAGGTTACCAATTTGTTGGTTGGTATGAGAATGATAAATTAATTTCGCAAGAAACACAATATCGTTTTTGTGTAGAAAAAGATACCCTTTTAGTTGCAAAATTTGAAAAAGATGGAGAATCAGCGAACCTAGAAAATCCAGCGAACCCAGAAAATCCTGATTCGGGAAAAGATAATAATACAGGTAATAATTCTGGTTCGGGAATAAATGAAAATGGAGGAGAAAAGATAGAATCTGTTTCAACAGGAGACGAATCTGCAGTTGGATTTTGTAGTCTAATGGCTGTAATCATGGTAAGTATAGTGATGTGTATGGCATTTACAAAAATAAGACGTAAAAAGCAGAGAAATTAAGGAGCCACATAAGTGTTCAGAAAAAAGTATAAAGTAGTAGTATTAGCAATTGTTCTTGGAGTTCTATTAAATGCTTGTAGTAAAAGACAAGCAGTAACCGAGGAATATAATACAATAAGTGATTTGGCATATTCTGAAAAATGTAAAATTGAACCAATCATATATATTGAAGAAAAAACAGGATTTGTTCCATATATTGTATTAACTAATGATTATAATGGTAAAACACTTTTGTTAAGAAAAGAAATTCTTCCAGAGAATAGAAGAGTTAGTGATTATTCGGCTTACTATGAAGAAAGTGAAATTGATAATTACTTAATGGGAGAGTTTTTTGATAATTTACCTATTCAAACTCGTTGCTTAATTCAAGATTCGGAAATAGAGATTTTAGATGAACGATGCTTGAATCAAATAGATGATAGCGTGATAACTATTGTAAGAAAAGTGTTTTTGTTGTCTTTTACTGAACTTGGATATAAAAAAAATGGGCATGTCGGAGTTGAAGGGGTGCCATTGTTGTATTTTAAAGATAATAAGAATCGTTTTGCTACTACGAATAATGGAAAGTTTACTGTAAGTTGGTGGTTAAGAAGTGCGGATTCTACATATGATTCTTGTGTATATGCAGTAGGACCGGAAGGTGAAATTGGAAGCACGAATGCATACGATATGAATGGTATCAGACCAGCATTTTGTGTTGACGGTAAGCAAGAAATATATAAAGAAGAAGGCAGATATATTTTAAAATAACATAACTTATTTATATTAAAGTGATTATGTTATTTTGAAAGAATTATTGAAATTCATTTGCCTGTGCTTATCTAAACGTTAATTGGCTACATTTTGGCTACAAGATTTTTATAAAGCACTAATTCCTCAGCAAAAATAAGCTACTTTAGACAACAGAACCGCACAAATTAGTTTCAAATAATCGAATATCACGAAACCAAAGTCCGTGATGGTGGACGTACAGTAGAATCTGGACGTGTTGCTACAGGTATCGAGTAATCATTGAACACTTAATGAGTGCGTAAGCGCGAAGTTAGTGAGAAAGTTGTTCTGTGAGCGTTGCGAGCAGAACAACCTTCTGATAACAAATATAGTAAAATTAAGGCTTCCGAGATTTTTCGGATAATCGAGCTATAATGAGATTATTTGGTTTTTACTATACGTCTGTTGGAAGCATTATTCTATTCTTTATAATTGCAACAATTATTTCATACCCATTTAGTTTGCTTGCTGATGTGTTACCAAAAGCATTGCTTATGCTTGAAAAGATAGATAAACAATCTGCTGTTATTATGTATCTTTTGTTAGATACATTTGCGACATTTATGGGATTGAGAATCGTAGACTATTTCATGCAGTCCATTTCAGCGACTACTATTTCAATTATTATTGTCTCTTTCGTATTTGCTTTGTTTGGAGTAAGCGATTTTAATAATAAGAGGAAAGGTTGATAAACCCCAGTTCTCAAATGACGAAATCTATAGCATTTAATAACTGTTATATTTTGTTATGGAAAACTCGTTAATCCATTGAAAATGCTAAACTTTTCATTGGTGTTCTCTCCATCACATCTTGTATCGTGTTATATCATTTTACCCTTGATTATGAACCCTCATAAGGGAAAATACAAGTGAAAGAAAATCTGGCGGCAACTAATAACAAATTATAAAAATGGCAATTGTAACTGGATGAAATGCTTTTAATACATTGTCGGTTATAATGACGATGTTACTGCGTTTTTTGCAAAAGTGCAAAAGATATAAAAGAGGTGGAAAATTATTGAAATATAACGAATTATATCATACAATAGTAGTGTTTTTGTACAAGTCAATTTGATAGAAAAGGGGGAGCGCAGGAACTGTAGCAGCTGTTCTTATCGTTGGAGGAACACTTGCAGAAGATGTGATTACAGGTGGTGGCGGAATTGCAGATGATGCCGCATCATTCTATCTTGCATACAGGTTGATGTTTGGACTATAACAAAGGAGATTTTTTATGTCGTTTAATTCACAGTTTAAACTTATTTTTGGTGAAACATTTCAAACAGAGGGTTTTCGATATTGCTCAAAATTGAATGTTTTTGTTAAAATGCTCAACGAAGATTTGATGGCTTTTTTTGGAGTAAAAACAGCTCCGGCATGGAATAAAGGGGCAAAAGGATTTTTCCTTACTGCAGGAATTATTTCTACCTATCATTCTTCTATCGATAAAAAATCAATATTGTATGCTGGACAGGATTTAAATTCATTCCTTCCACGAAATGAAGCAAGAGTAAGTTTTGAATATACCGAAGATACAATGGAAGAGATTATTTCAGCGACGGCTTTATATGTGAAGGAACGTTTGATGCCTATATTCAATCGAGTTTATGATTTAGATTCTTTTATTGATTTTTTAAAGGAATATTCGATTAATAAATTGCGCGCATGTGATACTTTTGAAGGGGAATCTCTTGTCTTGATTAAAACAGATAACCATGATGATTTTCAAACGTATTTCCAGCAGCATCTGGATGAATTATACGCACAAATTGATGCAGGAAATGTTGGTGATGGCTATACGAAAGAAATGGCTTATGATGATTTGTTTCATGGTATTATCGAAAGTATTGTATATCCTCGGGATAAAGTATATTCTGACAAGAGTTTATATAATGAGGCGCTGGAAGAGGCTGAGAGAAGAAAAAGTGAAAATATGAAAAAATTATATAGCTATCAAATATTGAAGAGCTGATTACTATAGCAATTAATCAAATTGATTTCAATAATGGAAGTTTAGTGTGATTTCTTGATGATGAGTGTTCTGAACTTCATTTTTGAAAAAATTAAGCAATGAAATTGAGGGGCGATTATCTCGCCCCTTTATCTTTGCTTTGATAAGGTCGATTGGCGTTCTGGTTGTCAGACTTTTCCTGATACCTTTTTATTTTGTCGTGTATGGTTTCGAACTTTGGAGTAACTTTTTCTCCGTATGCTTCTTCCCACTTAGAACGTTCTTTCTGATATGCGTCAAAGGCACGCTGTGCAGTATAGAATGCTGTGTAGAAGTCTTGTACTGTTGCAAATTCATGCTGTCTGACGATATTGGATAATCTGGCTTTGAGAGTTCGGATCTCTTCCTCTTTGGTGGCAATCTTGCTTTCAAGCTCTTTTTTCTTAGTAAGTAAATCGTTTTCAGTATGGAGAACTTTATCAGCGGAATTTTTACAGAGAGGTAATGGAAAAGAATCGGGTGCATTACGAGTATTACCATTTGGGAATGACAGAAAATGTGCCGGAGCTTGAAGGTTTCCATTTCCACACATTAAGGCATACCTACACGACAAACCTCTTATCCAACGGGGCTCAGCCTAAGGATGTGCAGGAACTGTTAGGACACTCAGACGTGAGTACCACCATGAATGTCTATGCCCATGCTACAAGGGAAGCAAAGCGGACTTCCGCAAGACTTCTTGATAAAGTGGCAGGCAATGATTAAACAACTATTGACATTTTGTTACTGGAGTAGTGGAAAATACTTCAATGTAAGCAGATTTTAACACACTTTCAGATGGAAGAATCGCATGAATATAGCGAAAGAGTAAGAAAAAGCGACCGGCACATGGGGATTGGCCCGCCCGGCAGAGGTGCTCCCGAAAGAGCGACTAGCGCAGTACCTTAGCTGCGTAGCGTTAGCTCGTCGGGAGCACCTCTGCCGGGCGGGCCAATATTATTAATTATTGTGCAGCATCAGGAGCCACATACGAGTATGCATTGGACATCTTTGCAGCATTGTTTGTCAGAGTGACAGCCTCTCTGTAGTAGGCAACAACAGGAGTGCCCTTATCCACAGCATTGAACAGCTGCTCTGCAAAAGCAGGCGGCACATTGATACATCCGTGTGAGCCGGAGGTTTTGTAAATTGTTCCTCCGAAGGTATCACGCCAGCTGGCATCATGGATACCTATATTGTAGGCAAACGGCATAAAATAGCTGACAGGAGAAGAGTATCCCTCGCCGACAAGAGTAGCATTTCTCTGCTTGTAAACAATCTTGTATACACCATCTACGGAACCATTCTGACGGGCGAGATTACCTGACACGAAATCAGACTCCATCTGGAGAGCACCATCCTTGTAATACCACATGTGCTGCTTTGTGTAGTCAATCTCTATGTATGTATTACCTATGTCGTCAGCGCCTCGGTAGAGTGCTGTCTGCTCGTAAACAGGCTCTCTTTCCACTGGCTTGCCTCCCTCTAAATCTGAAAGGAGCTGGGCTTTCTCATTTTTCTTGCTGACTACCCATCCGTAGTCTCCACCACCTATTTCAATAGTGTCACCGGACGATGTTTTGAACGAGCGCTTGCGGCCGAAGGTATTGTACTTGGAAGCAAGCTGCTGGACATATTTAGTGACCTTGGCATCATCTATGCTCACGCTACCGTCATCTGAGATGCTTAGCATATCAAGGATTTTGGCTGAGTCAAGCTTCTCGTCGGCACCTTCAATTTTGTAGGTGACGGTTGAAGCAGTGTATTTGTCGAGGGCTTCTTTTTCATTTTTGATTGTATCGCTTTCCTTTGTGATTTTTGGAGCTTCATAACAGTCATCGTTTAAGCTAAGCTTTGGAAGCTCATTGTCCAGGGCATCCTTTACCTCGGCAAGGATGCTGTCATATATCGGATTGCAGCCTTTTTTCTCTTCAATCACATCGTATTTGCCGTCTTTTATCTCGATGTGGGCATCCTCCGGATTCTCAATGTAGTCATCACTGAAAATATCAAGAGCCTTGAGCTTTTCCGCCAAAGCGGCATCGTCATATTTGGACGAACCCTTTAGAGTATAGTTTTGAGCTTTGAAGAGACTGACAGGCCATGTAAAAGCATTCTGGCTTTTTAGGATTTGCTCCTCGTCACCGTTTGAGACATATTCATAGGAAAAATCAGGTCCCTTAAGTGAAAAGCTGTTGCCTTTTCTATCAGTGATTGTGAGCAGATAGTCGCGGCTTAGGGCTGTATTTTTTTCTAATGCCTCTTTTGCAGTTTTCCCCGCGTATTTTACAGAGTTAATCTTTGTGTTGAACAGATAGTGGCTGCTAAAATAAAAGGTAAAGCCAAGATAAACAGCCAAAAGCACACCAAACACAGCGGCACAGGTTATAAGCACTTTTTTCTTCATGTAAATCGACCTCCTTGGAGATATGCTGTTGCTGCCCACACCGGGTGGGGTAGGCGGCTGCTAAAATCAGTTACATTTGTGAAGATGTGACACATCCATATAGTCAGGCAGACCATTCTTGTAGGTTACAGCGGTTTCTCCCTGAATAAGTGGCTTTAAGTATTCGATAAGCTCAGGCTTCACATCATTGCCAGCATCATTGATCCACTCTCTTGGCACAGACTTGGCCTCGTTTGCGATATCCTTGATAGCAGAATATGTGTATTCCACCTGATAAGGATCATTTGAGATGCGCTTTAAGCATACCATTGATGCGGTCACACCCTCTGCTGCAATAGTGACACCCTTTTTACCCTGAGCAAAAGATTCCTCGATATCGGTTAATGATGCAAGATGTGAGGCACAGCGCTGGAGCACATTTACCTCTACAGAGCGCACCTTGACACCGATGTTTTCCTTTACGATGAACTCAAGAGCTTTTCCGGCACCGCTTAGCTGCTGGTGTCCGAACTGGTCACATGCGGCCTTTGATGATGTAATGTATGAGCCGTCTGCGTCATGTATTCCTTCGGATACGGCAACTATCACATTGTTAGTGTGCGTAAGGGCTTCTTTTATATCGGCAACAAATTTGTCCTTGTCGAAATCCACCTCAGGCAGATAGATGAACTGAGGCGCTGTATTGTACTCATTACGTGCGAGAGCGGAAGCGGCAGTGAGCCATCCTGCGTCACGTCCCATGATTTCAACGATTGTCACACTCTTAACAGCATAGATAAAGGTGTCATGGGCTATCTCAAGCATGCTCGATGCGATGTATTTGGCGGCAGAGCCAAAGCCCGGAGTGTGGTCTGTCATGCACAGATCATTGTCAATGGTCTTTGGAATCCCTATAATTTTCACATCACTGTTGATTTTTTTTGCATAATCGGATAACTTTAATACGGTATCCATCGAATCATTTCCACCGATGTAAAAGAAAGCTTTTATAGAAAGCTTATCGAACTGGTGGAAGATGTATACATATGGTGAATCATCATCCTTGTAATCAGGGAGCTTGTGGCGGCATGAGCCAAGATACATGGCAGGTGTGGTCTTAAGTTTTTCAAGATTAGCATCATCTGCAAAAATATCTGACAGATTGAGATAATTCTCATTTAATATGCCGAGTATTCCGTTTACGGCGCCATAGCAGATATCGTATTTCTCAGAGCTTTTTACTCCTGCGATGACTCCTGCAAGGCTTGCGTTGATTGCAACAGTTGGGCCGCCTGACTGGGCGACGATACAGTTTGACTGATTCATTGTAATCTCCTTATTGTGTATTTTAACTATTCTCTTCTGTAAGAATAGTTATGATATAATTTGAAAATGACTACTGAAGGCGCATGGCATATGCACCGCATAATCATATAGATTGTAGTATCAAACATTATTTTTAGCAAGGGTTAAAATGAAAAATATGAATAAATACGAGAATTGCTTATTGTGTCCAAGAAAATGTGGCATAAACAGAAGAACCGGACAAACAGGCGTATGTGGCGTTTCATCTGAAATAAAGGTGGCGCGAGCAGCGCTTCATTACTGGGAGGAGCCGTGCATATCAGGAAAAAGAGGAAGCGGGGCAGTTTTTTTCTCAGGCTGCAGCCTGCACTGCGTGTTCTGCCAGAACAGGGAGATTTCTGACGGAAAAGCGGGAAAGCTAATCAGTAAAGAGAGGCTGAGTGATATCTTTATGGAACTTGCTGACAAAGGCGCAAATAATATCAATCTGGTCACACCGGGGCAGTATATCCCTGATATAGTGTGGGCGGTAAACGATGCAAAAAGCCGCGGCATGAAGCTTCCTATTATATACAATACGAGCGGATATGAAAATGTGACAGAGCTAAAGCTGCTTGAGGGTATAGTGGATGTGTATCTTCCGGATTTTAAATATATGGACAGTACGCTTTCGGCAAGGTATTCAAGGGCAAAAGATTATCCGTCTGTCGCAAAGCAGGCGCTTTCAGAGATGGTCAGGCAGCAACCGGATGTCGTGATTGACGATTCGACAGGACTCATACAAAAGGGAGTTATTGTGCGGCAGCTTCTACTGCCGGGACATGTGAATGATGCAAAGGATGTACTTAAGTACCTGTATGATACATATCATGATCACGTATATATAAGCATGATGAGCCAGTTTACGCCGATTGCACTAAAGGATTATCCTGAGATAAACCGCACAGTGACAAGGAGAGAGTATGAAAGGCTTGTTGACTATGCCCTCGAAATAGGAATCACGAATGCATTTATACAGGAGGGTGACGTGGCAAAGGACAGCTTCATTCCGGCATTTGACTGTGAGGGAGTATAATATTTACCGTTTTTCTTAATAAAATAGTAAGAATTGGCAGGCAAAAATGACTGGATTTTGTGACGCCGGTGTAGTACTATGGTTATGTGATATTTTTTAGCTGTGAAGGTACTGAACAGTTACGATATTTTGTTATTACTCACATCCCGGTGTGACAGACGATAATGTTTTTAATCACACAGGATACATCATTCAATAGAGGATACAGTGATGAAAAATATAGAAGAACAGCAGATAATAATTGAATGTCCGAATACTATCTTTCATCTATACATTGACAGTGAGGATGAGCTTTCAAAGGTTAAGGTGTTTATGAACAATATGAAGAATGTTGATTCGATAAGTCTGCATGATATATACAACTGGTGCAACAGACAGCATGTGCAGTACACGACGACATTTAATTATGACAGTAAAATGACCTTGACAGAAATGATAAAATCCTACATATTTTACTTCAGACAGAAGCTTAGATATGTAAATAATAGTGATAGGATGATAGAAACATGAGATACCCTGAATTTCTAAAGGATAGAGGAACAATAGGCTTTGTGGCGCCTTCGATGGGCTGTACAACAGAGCCGTACAGGAGTGCCTTTGACAATGCCATTAAAAGGTTTCACAGCATGGGTTATAAGACGATAGAGGGACCTAACTGCAGGTGCGACAGTGGCATAGGTATCAGCAATACACCTAAGAAGTGCGCAGAAGAGCTGAACGAGAGCTATGCTTCTGCTGATAGTGATGTGCTTATATCCTGTGGTGGTGGCGAGCTGATGTGCGAGGTGGTGCCTTATATTGATTTTGAGCGCGTGAAACAGTCAAAGCCGAAATGGTACATGGGCTATTCCGACAACACGAATTTCACATTTTTGGAGGCTACTATTGCAGATACAGCAGGTATTTACGGGCCGTGTGCGGGCAGCTTTGGCATGGAGGTGTGGCATGAGTCACTTACCGATGCATTTAATCTGCTTTGTGGCAGGAAGCTTTCATTTACCAATTACCCTATGTGGGAGAAGGAATCGATAAAGGATGAGAATGCTCCGTTTGTGGGCTACAACCTGACTGAAAAGTCGTGCATCAGCTCTATTCCCACGGTGGCAAAGGAAAGCAGGATTACCATGAGAGGCAGGCTGCTTGGTGGCTGCATGGATTGTCTTATCAATCTGCTTGGCACATCGTTTGACCATGTAAGGGAATTTAATGAGCGCTACAGTGATGATGGTATCATATGGTTCCTTGAGGCCTGTGACCTTAATGTGATGGGCATGAGAAGGGCTATGTGGCAGATGAAAAATGCAGGATGGTTTTCAAATGTAAAGGGCTTTCTTATCGGACGCCCGGCGCACTTCGGAGAGGAAATGTTTGGCATAGACCACAGACAGGCGCTTTCATCACTGCTTAGAGAGTTTAATGTGCCAATCATCATGGATCTGGATATAGGTCATATGTCGCCGATGATGCCTGTGGTATGCGGAAGCATGGCAGATGTCAGCTTCGATGGAAGCAACTTTACAATTTCGTATGATATAGAGCAGTAGATTGGAGGAAAAATGATTAGATTAATAAAGAAAAAAGCAAAGAGTATTGTATGTAGCGTGCTTGCTGCGGTGACATTGTTTACAATGAATCCGGCTGTATTTGCAACAGAGACAGCTACGCAGACTGATACAGTTTCAAGCGTTGATGTATCAGGTAGTGACAGCAGTGACGCAGCTGATAAGAGTAACACAGACAGTACTGCAGACAGCACAACGACAGCCGGCAGTGAGGCAAACGACAAGGTGACCATCAGCAATAATGATAAGCCATACTTAAGTCTTGGAGCAGACCTCACACCGGATCAGAGAGCGACAGTGCTTGGATTTATGGGAATCGAGCTCACTGATCTGGACAAATACGATGTGGTCTATGTAAATAATGATGAGGAGCACAAGTACCTCGATTCATACATCAGCAAGAGCGAGATTGGCACAAGGTCACTTTCCTCAGTACTCATTACGGAGGATAAAAAGGGTGCGGGTCTTAGTGTTTCCACGCACAATATCAATTACTGTACGGTAGGAATGTACAAGAATGCGCTTGCCACAGCAGGCATAGCTGATGCTAAAATCATAGTCGCAGGACCATTCCCTATTTCCGGAACGGCAGCACTTGTAGGCACGCTAAAGGCATACGAGGAGATGACAGGCAAGAAGCTTGACGACAAGGTGACAGACGCAGCGATGGATGAGCTTGTCACAACAGGAGAGCTCAACAAGAGCATTGACGGCGATTCGCAGGATATCGAGGCAATGATTGCAGACCTAAAGAAGCAGCTTGCCGATGGAAGGCTCAAGGATGAGAGCCAGATAAAGGATGCGATAAAGGAGGCTGCAAAGGATTACGACCTGAAGCTTTCTGATGATGATATTGCAAAGCTGACATCGCTTCTTATGAAGCTTAAGGATGCTAATATCGACTGGGATTCAGTCATCAACCAGGCACAGGACTGGGCATCAAAGCTTGGCGATAAGATAAATGACCCGGGCTTCTGGGAAAAGCTTGGCAACTTTTTCATGGATTTATGGGATAAGATAAAATCCCTGTTCAGCTAGAAAAGCTACAGGAGACAGTAAGAATAAGCAGAATATGAATCAGGTAACTCCCTGAAACGTAAGCATGAGCTGCACGTTTCAGGGAGTTTTTATATCATTAATAAAAAAATAATAAATTTCTGCCGAATACATTGATACAAAGGTCATATTCTATTATAATTAAATGGATAATGGATTAATGTAAACAATGCACATAAGAAAGATGGGATTTGATGATAAAGATAAATAAATTTCTGGCAGCCTCTGTCGTAACATTGTCATTAGCCGCATGTGACCTGGCACCATACAGCAGCATAGCAGTCTATGCGGATCAGGCGGCTAAGGTTGTGTGTGATGAGAGATACTGGGTAGCGGCGAGAAGCGGACCGGGCACAGAGTATGAGCTGGAGCACAAGCTTTCAAACGGCAAGGATATTACTATTCTTGAGCAGACCACAGGTGCAGACGGCAAGGTGTGGTACAAGGCAAAGTACAATCTGGCAGCAAATAACGAGGAGTGTGTAAGCTATATCAGGTCTGATTTTGTATCAGCAGGTACCGGCACAGCTGCATCAGACAATGCGCAGACAGGGGATGCTTCAGCAGACACCGGCAATGCGGATGCCATACAGCAGAATAATGAGGAACAGCTTGCCCTTGCAACCGCATCGGGAGCATATGCTACAGGTACGATTACAGGTGGCAATGTGTATGTCCGCAATGCAGCAGGCACATCCGGAACTACCAAGGTTGTCTCACTCAACTGGAACCATCAGGTTGACATAATTGGAGAGACTAAGGTAAACGGTGTGGTCTGGTATAATGTCAAGGGTACTTTAAACGGCAAGGCATTTACGGGCTGGACTATCAGTACATACATAAAGGTGACATACAATAATAGCGGAGACAATACTGATTTTGTCACGGCTATGAAGAATGCAGGCTTTCCTGACAGCTATATTCCAAACCTTACAGCTCTTCACAATAAGTATTCAAGCTGGACATTTGAGGCTGTAAATACAGGTTTGAATTGGGATACGGTGATTGAAAATGAAAGTGTAAACGGACTTAATCTGGTATCCAAATCAGCAGACAATGCCAAGAAATCCACAGCTGCCGGAGCATATAACTGGTCAACAAATACGTGGGTTGAGTACGAACCGGGATGGGTGTCAGCAAGCAGTGCCTATATTGCTTATCTCATGGATCCAAGGAATTTTCTTGATGAGACCAATATTTTTCAGTTTCAGAGTCTGGCATACAGTCCGAATGAGGCACTTGAAGGTGTCAAGTCCATAGTAAAAGGCACATTTATGGAGGGAACAAAGACCTATTCCAACAATGGTGAGAAAATCAATTATGCAAGCACATTCATGGATGTGGCAAAGAGCAGTGGAGTAAGTGCATACCATATAGCATCGCGTATAAAGCAGGAGCAGGGACAAAAGGGAACGAGCCCTCTTATTTCGGGTACATATTCCGGATACGAAGGATATTATAATTATTTTAATTTTAGTGCAACCGGAAACACGAAGGATAAGATTTATAAAAATGGTCTGTCTTTTGCCAAGAAGCAGGGCTGGAATACAAGAGTAAAGTCCATAAGCGGCGGAGCTGTAAAGGTGGGCAGCAATTATATAAATAAGGGTCAAAATACACTGTATTTTGAGAAGTTTAATGTAGTAAATACAAGCTCGCTGTATTTCCATCAGTACATGGGCAATGCCACAGCGGCTCTTACTGAGGGACAGAGTCTGGCTAAAGGATATTCAGACAAGAATCAGGCTTTTGTATTTAAAATACCTGTATACAACAATATGCCATCGTCAGCAGTGGGCTTCGATAAAGCTGGTGATACCAATAACTATCTGCAGTCGCTTGCGATAAGTGGTGTAACACTCACACCGGCCTTCAATGGAGCGACAACAAGCTATTCAGCAGTTGTTTCAAATGCTATAAGCTCAGTGACTGTTTCGGCAGATGCAGTTTCAGGAAACAGTGGTGTTTCAGGCACAGGAAGCTATTCGCTTGCTGTCGGAAATAATACAATTAAGGTAAAATGCAAGTCGCAAAGCGGTGATACAAGAACATACACTATCAATATAAACAGGCAGGCGGCATCTGTAAATAATGCAGGTGGCAATAATAATCAGAACAATAATAACCAAAATAATACAGATGTAAACATAACATCAGGTAAATACAGTATAGGTACTTATATTACAGGCATTGAGCCTGGAACCGGTGCAGCTGATTTTGTGAAGAATATAGCAGTATCAGCATCAGGTACTGTAAAGCTTCTGACAAGCTCAGGCTCAGAAAACAGCGGAAAGATTGCAACAGGCAATAAAGTGGCTGTTTATGATGCTTCAGGTAATCTGAAAAAGACATACGATATTGTTATATATGGAGATATCAATGGTGATGGTGCTGTAAATGCTCTTGATATGATTAAGCTCAACAGACATATCTTAGGAAAGGGAACACTCACAGGTGCTTATCTGGAGGCAGCTGATGCTAACAGAAAGGGTGATGGTGGAAATGCCCTTGATATGATAATCATGAACAGACACATACTGGGCAAATCAAAGATATCGCAGAATTAGAAATGTGAGGAAAGATATGAAGAAATTATTTGGATGTATATTATCACTTGTTGTGGCAGTGATGCTTGTTTTCACACCTGCCGAGCATGTATATGCGCAGGGACTTGGTCTCAGTGTCAGCTCAAGCTCTGTAGCTGTTGGAAAAACAGTTAAGGTGACTGTTTCCATGCCGTCCGGATATTTTGGTACTGTAGTTATCTCAAGCTCTGACGAGGGAGTACTGAGTAACGGAGGAGATGGTGTGGCCAATATTGGTGACGCCGCAGGATATCCCACATCGCAGTCATTTTCATTTACGGCGAAGGCTGCAGGAAGCTGCACTATAAAGGCATATTGTACAGTTGTAGGAGATGCAGAGGGTAACGATGCCGGAGGTACAATTACCGGTGCCAGCACGAAGGTGACGGTAAAAAGTGCTTCATCAAACAATGATTCAAACAGCAACAAGGATAACAAGGACAATTCCGGCAGCAATACCGGCAATGACAACAATGCAAATAAAGATAATGAAAACAAAGAGGAAAAGAAATCCTCAAACGCATCTCTTGGTTCGCTTGTTATCTCAGCAGGTATGCTTTCCCCTGAGTTTTCTGCTGCGACAAAGGATTACACAGCTACAGTAGATTACAGCTGTTCAAGCCTTGCGGTTACAGCAAATCCGGCTGATTCCAAGGCGAGTGTGACATCGGTCACAGGCAATGATTCACTTGAGGTTGGAGAGAATACGGTCAGCGTTGTTGTGACAGCAGAGGACGGCAGCACAAGCACATACAATATAGTTGTTACCAGAAGAGCCGAGGATGATCCGGAGAATGCAGATAAGCAGGATAACTGGAAGAAGTTTGATATAAATGGCACAGAGTGGACTATGGTAAATGACATTCCGGAGGATGTTGTTCCTGAAGGCTTTGAGCACTCAAAGACAGTGATTGACGGACTTGAATACAATACCCTTCATGGCACCTTCGGTGATATCACGCTTGTGTATTTACAGTCGGAAAGCGGCAATGGACTTTTTGTATATGATGCAGCACAGAATGCAGCATATGAGTTTGTCCGTATCAATTCAGAGTCGCATTTTATAGTGGTTTTACTGCCTAAGGTGGATGATGTACCTGAGGGATATAATGAGATATCGCTCTCCATAGAGGGCAAGGGTGTGGCAACAGCCTACCAGACCAAAGCCGAAAAAACCGATGATCAGACAAAGGATTTTTACCTCGTATATGCCATGAATGACAATGGTGAGAGTGGCTGGTACACATATGATAGCGTAGATGGCACATATATGAGGACCGAGCTCAGCACACCTACAGTGGCACAGGAGGAAAACGATGCGGTAAAGAGTGAGCTTGTTCCGGGAATTGCCAATAAATATCTTGTTTTAGCTGCAATACTGGTTCTTATTATCATTATTCTGTTACTGTTGCTTATTGTATCAGCTGTGAAAAACAGAAAATATAAGGCAATGGACTATCATGATGACGATGATGATGTAGATGATGCAGCAGAAGATGTATCAAATGAAGCTTTGGAAGAAACAACTGATGAAACTGCGGACGAGATAGCAGATGAGCCGGAAGAAGAGGTTACAGAAGAGTCGTTAGATGAAGTGGAAGAAGAAGCTGCAGAAGAGTCGGTGGATGAAGCTGCAGAAGAAACAGCAGATGAAGCTGTAGAAGAGCCGGCAGATGAAGTCGCAGAAGAAACAGCGGAAGGTGCTGCAGATGAGCAAAAGATGGCTACGGATGAAAATATATCAAATGCATCCTATGTCGGAAGAACCGTAGAAATTACACCTGATTCTAAGAAAGCTGTTGAGAATGAAAACTCTGAGTTTGATTTAAAAGACGATTCAAGGCAGGAAAACGTTTCTGACACAGAAAACGATGCTGATGAGGATGCTTTAAAGAATCAGCTTCAAAGGGCACTTGATGGATTTGTCAATGAGGGAAATAAGCCGTCTGAGACTATAGACAGTAGTGCAGAGGACGACAATGAAGATGACAGCGAAGATGATGATTTGCAGTTCATCGACTTAAATTAGTGAATATGACTGGAGGATATGACTTGAAACCATATACAAGTAAGGCTAAAAAAGCAATAGATTTGGCTGCACGTATATCAAAGAAAATGAATTACAGCTATGTTGGAACAGAGCACATACTGGCTGGCCTTATAAAAGAGGGCACCGGTGTGGCAGCTGAGGTTCTAACAGCCTGCAATGTGGAATATGATAAGCTTATTTCGATGATTGAAGACCTGATTTCACCGGGGGATAACATCGAAGTGATGGACAGGGATGGCTATTCACCAAGGACACAGAGAGTATTGGAGCGTGCATCGGAGGAAGCCGATAGATTTGAGTGCAATGAGATAGGTACAGAACACTTGCTAATGGCTATAGTACTGCAGGGAGACTGTGCAGCTGCAAGACTTTTAAACACCATGGGTGTTAACAGTCAGAAGATGTTTATAGATATTCTTGGTGCGATGGGTGAGGATCCGTCTGCATACAGGGATCTGATGAAAAGCTATGGTACATCATACAATTCTGCGACTCCTGTATTAGATCAGTATTCCAGAGATTTGACAGATATGGCAGAGGCAGGGCTTCTTGACCCTGTTATAGGCAGAAAAAAGGAGATGGAGCGCGTTATCCAGATACTTTGCCGTCGTGGCAAAAACAATCCATGTCTGATTGGAGAGCCGGGAGTGGGCAAGACCGCTATAGTAGAAGGACTTGCGCAGGATATAGTCAGTGGCAATGTTCCGGATATTCTTTTGGGAAAGAGACTGGTTTCCCTTGATATGTCCGGGCTTGTAGCCAAATCAAAGTATCGTGGTGAGTTTGAGGAGCGTATCAAGAAGGTGATAAGCGAGGTTTCAAATGCCAAAAATGTACTGCTTTTCATTGATGAGCTTCACACTATAATAGGTGCAGGAGGAGCAGAAGGTTCGTTAGATGCATCTAACATATTAAAGCCTGCGCTTGCCAGAGGCGAGGTACAGGTAATCGGCGCCACTACCATAGAAGAGTACCGCAAATACGTGGAAAAGGATGCTGCGCTTGAGCGCCGTTTCCAGCCGGTGATGGTTGAGGAGCAGGGTGTGGATGAGACAATAGAGATACTCACAGGATTAAAGGGACTCTATGAAAAGCATCATGGTGTCATCATAACAGATGAGGGTGTGAAAGCAGCAGTAAACCTTTCTGCACGATATATAAATGACAGATTTTTACCTGATAAGGCGATAGACCTGATGGATGAAGCGGCAGCCAGGATAAGGCTTAAGAATCTGACATCATCTGACGAGCTGCTTGCTCTGAAAAAAGAGATAACAGATAAGCAGAACCAATTGGAAAATGCTTTGTCGAAAGGAGATCTCGCAGCTGCCGGCGCGCTTATGTCAGAAAAGGAAGTGCTTGAAAATAAACAGCAGAAGCTTATGAGAAAGAACCGTCGCACAGGAGCTAAAAATCAGCCTGTAGTCGGCGAAAATGAGATAGCGGATGTAGTATCGGGATGGACCAAAATACCTGTAAATAAGCTTACAGAGTCAGAGGCAGGACGACTTGCAAAGCTTGAACAGATACTTCACAAGCGTGTAATAGGACAGGAGGAGGCTGTTTCTGCTGTCGCAAAGGCAGTCAGACGAGGCCGTGTTGGTTTAAAGGATCCTAAGAAGCCGATTGGCTCATTCCTGTTTTTGGGACCGACAGGAGTAGGTAAGACGGAGGTGTCAAAGGCGCTTGCTGAGGCTGTCTTTGGTAAAGAAGATGCCATGATACGTGTTGACATGTCAGAGTACATGGAAAAGCATAGTGTTTCAAAGATGATTGGTTCACCACCGGGATATGTGGGCCATGAGGAGGGCGGACAGCTCTCAGAGAAGGTCAGACGCAATCCTTTTTCTGTTATACTGTTTGATGAGATAGAAAAAGCACATCCTGATGTGTTCAATATACTTTTACAGGTGCTTGATGATGGTAGAATCACTGATTCACAGGGGCGCACGGTTGATTTCAAGAATACAATAATCATCATGACATCAAATGCAGGAGCTTCTTCTATTATAGAACCAAAGCGCCTTGGTTTTGGCGCTGGTGAGGATGAAAAGCAGGATCACGAGCGTATGAAGAACAGTGTCATGGAGGAGGTCCGCCGTATATTTAAACCTGAGTTTTTGAACCGAATCGACGAGACTATTGTATTTAGAGCTCTCAACAAGGATGACATGAAGCATATAGTGACACTTCTTGTAAAGGAGCTTAAGAAACGCTGTAAAGAACAGCTTGATATAGAGCTCACAGTGCGCGACAGTGCAAAATCCTTTATCGTGGATAAAGCCTATGACAGAAAATATGGCGCAAGACCTCTTAAACGAAAACTTCAGGAGGAGATTGAAGACCGTATGTCAGAGGATATTATTACCGGCAAAATTAAGCGCGGCAATAAGGTAATAATTTCTACGAAAAACAAACAAATTTCATTGACTGTTGAGTAGAATTGGATTTATAATTAATATATCAATATAGCTACGGGAGGATAAAAATGGCTGTAATAAGTGAATTAATCCGTACTGAGGAAAACGGAAAGCTCAGCTTCGGAGATTATACATTGGCTGCAAAGGCAAAGCTTGACAATTTTGAGAAGGATGGAGATATCTACAAGGTAAAGACCTTTAAGGAGATTACAAAGCTCGAAAGAAACGGACTCTTTGTATACGAGTCTGTTCCGGGAACAGCGGTTATGGATTTCGAGGAGACTGCTGATACAGTGACATTTACTGTGGAGGGACCTGAGGATGCTCAGATTACTCTTGGCCTTGAAGAGGAGACAGAGTACGAAATTGATATAGCTGGAGCTGTTGCAGGTACTATGAAGACAAATCTCGGCGGCAAGCTCAGCTTAAGCGTAGAGCTTGAGGGTGTTGATTCAGTCGATATCAAAGTATCAAGAAAATAGAGCATATTTTTAGCCCGGTGAAAGCCGGGCTTTTTGTATTTTATAAAGGAGAACAATATGGCAAAAGGAAAGACCTCTGTATTTTTCTGCCAGGAATGTGGTTATGAATCGGCAAAATGGATGGGACAGTGCCCGGCCTGTAAGGAATGGAATACATTTGTAGAGGAAACCGTAGATAAAAAGTCGATAAGCTCGTCGGGAAAAGTAAAAAAAGAATCAAAGGCGGCACAGGTTCTGCCTCTTTCGGCAGTAAAAAGCGAGAAAGAGGAGCGTATAGTGACAGGTATAGCCGAGTTTGACAGAGTGCTTGGTGGAGGAATTGTGAGGGGGTCACTTGTGCTTGTGGGAGGAGATCCGGGTATAGGAAAATCCACGCTTCTACTTCAGGTATGCAGGGAACTTTCACAAAAAAAGGTGCCATTACTTTATGTGTCAGGTGAGGAATCCCTGCATCAGATAAAGATGCGTGCCGACAGACTTGGTGATTTTACGGATTCACTGGAGCTTTTATGTGAGACAAGTCTTGATATAGCAAAGGATGTGATTCAACGAAAAAAACCGGAGGTTGTTGTAATAGATTCCATCCAGACTATGTACAATGAGGAGATAGCGTCGGCACCGGGCAGTGTCTCACAGGTCAGGGAGACAACCGGAGTGCTTATGCAGCTTGCAAAAACTCTGGGTATTTCTGTTTTTATAGTAGGACATGTGACAAAGGATGGTGCGGTTGCGGGGCCGAGGACGTTGGAGCATATGGTTGATACTGTGCTTTATTTTGAGGGTGACAGGTATGAGTCGTACAGGATACTTAGAGGTGTTAAGAACAGATTTGGTTCGACCAATGAGATAGGCGTATTTGAAATGAAGGCGGAGGGACTTGTTGAGGTGGAAAATCCGTCGGAGTATATGCTTAGCGGTAAGCCCGAGGGAGCATCAGGATCAATTGTCACATGTTCAATAGAGGGAAGCCGCCCGATACTTCTCGAGATACAGGCTCTTGTATGTCACAGCTTTTTTAATAATCCAAGGCGTACAGCAAATGGTACAGATTATAATAAAGTAAATCTACTCATGGCGGTCCTTGAAAAAAGAGCCAACCTGTCACTGTCAGACTGTGACGCTTATGTGAATATAGCAGGCGGTATAAGGATGAACGAACCGGCGATAGACCTTGGGATAGTGCTTGCAATCGCATCAAGCAAAAAGGATATTATAGTGCGTGAGGATACCATATGCTTTGGAGAGGTGGGCTTAAGCGGAGAGGTACGCGGAGTTACCATGTCCGAGCAGCGTGTGGCTGAGGCAAAGAAGCTTGGCTTTAAAAAGTGTATTGTTCCCAAAGTGTGTCTTGCAGGAGTGTCGCATATTAGTGGAATTGAGATTGTCGGTGTGGCAAATATCAAGGAAGCGATAGAGGCTGTCAGATAGTAATTGTGAGAATTGTATATAATAAACAGACAATTTAGAAAATTTGTGTTTTTTAAGGCAGTTTTACTACTTTAATTAATTGCAGAAAATCCGTTGACATATGTGTGCCGGGATGATATTATATCAAAGCTGACTCGCGGGACACATTGAGTTGTAGAGCTTGTGA
>ERZ779956.346-NODE-346-length-26841-cov-2.634511_pt1 | contig 26841 bp, 20 predicted proteins | sample MGYA00511940_ERZ779956 | MGnify/ENA primary metagenome ERZ779956 (study PRJEB29588, sample SAMEA2154992) | human gut metagenome | biome: human gut; feature: human-associated habitat; material: faeces | place: Denmark | collected 2008/2010 ...
TTTTCCTACGGCCATTCAATTGGCTCTGCTGCCATTGGCAAAAAATCTGCTGCTGAACAATGAAATCCATGTGCACGCAATCACCGGATCGACAGGAGCCGGGCAAAAACCGTCGCAGACGTCTCATTTCAGTTGGCGCAACGACAATATTTCCATTTATAAACCTTTCACTCATCAACATTTGGACGAAATACGCCAAAGCCTGTCCAAACTGCAAAACAGTTTTTCGGCTCCGATCAACTTTATTCCGGTCAGAGGGAATTTCTCTCGGGGTATTTTCGCTTCGCTGTATCTCGACTGCCCTGTCGAAATAGAGCTATTGAAAGATTTATACAATTCATATTACGACGATCATAATTTTACATTTCTCACCGACAAAATGCCCGACTTGAAACAAGTTGTCAATACCAATAAATGTCTGTTGTATCTCGAAAAACATGATAACAAACTTCTCATCGTTTCTGTGATCGACAATTTGTTAAAAGGGGCATCGGGACAAGCTGTGCATAACATGAATCTGCTTTTCGGATTGCATGAACGGGTTGGCTTACATTTAAAACCATCGGCTTTTTAACAAAAAGATATGAAACTTTTCGACGTATATCCCCTGTTCGATATAGAAATAAAATCGGGGAAAGGCTGTTATACTTACGATACAGAAGGGAATGAATATCTCGACCTCTACGGTGGTCATGCCGTCATTTCCATCGGACACTCGCACCCTTATTATATAAACAAAATCACCGAACAGGCACAAAGACTTACATTTTACTCCAACTCGGTCAAAAACAGTCTCCAACAGCAATTGGCCGATAAATTAGGGAAAATATCGGGATACGAAGACTATTCCCTATTCCTCATCAATTCGGGAGCGGAAGCCAATGAAAACGCTTTGAAACTGGCCTCGTTCCACACGGGGAAGAAAAAGGTAATAGCTTTCTCCAAAGCATTTCACGGGAGAACCTCTGCCGCAGTGAAAGTAACCGACAACCCCAAAATAGTCGCTCCCATCAACGACACTTTTGAAGTGGCTTTTTTACCGCTCAACGACATCGAACGAGTGAAAAAAGAAATTTCGAAGGGAGATGTCTGCGCCGTTATTATCGAAGGCATACAAGGTGTAGGAGGAATACAAGTACCCGACACACAATTTTTGAAAGAACTTAGAAATATATGTACCCAAAATCAGGTCGTTCTCATTCTCGATGAAGTACAATCGGGATATGGTCGAACCGGAAAATTTTTCGCACACCAACACTCCGGCATACGCCCCGATTTGATCACTGTCGCAAAAGGAATGGGCAACGGATTTCCCATCGGCGGTGTCCTCATCAGCCCTGCTTTCACACCGGTCTACGGTATGTTGGGAACCACCTTCGGAGGGAATCATTTAGCCTGCACCGCCGCTTGTGCTGTCCTCGATGTCATGCAAGAAGAAAATTTAATCGAGAATGCAGCCACCGTCGGAGAGTATCTCATATCCCAGCTCAAAACAATACCGCAAATTAAAGACATAAGAGGTAAAGGCCTAATGATAGGACTCGAATTCGATTACCCTGTCAAAGAACTTCGGAACAAGCTACTCTTCGAGCAACATGTATTTACGGGAGCTTCGGGAACGAATGTCATTCGACTGCTTCCGCCTCTGTCGTTATCCAAAGAACAAGCCGATTGTTTTATCGGCAAACTTAAAAACATACTCTCATGAAGATATCAATTATCGGAGGCGGGAACATGGGGGGAGCCATAGCCCGCGGATTGTCTCAAAGTTCAATCGTTGCCTCGTCGGAAATCACAGTCAGTAACCGAGGAGAAGAAAAACTAAACGAACTCAAATCATTTAATCCTTCGATTCATACGACCACCGACAACAAAGAAGCCGTCAAGGATGCCGATGTTATCATTTTGGCCGTTAAACCCTGGATACTCGACAGTGTGGCATACGACATACGTGAAGTGCTGGACTTTCCCCGGCAAATCATCGTTTCGGTGGTAGCGGGTATCACATTGGAAAGATTGTCCGAATTATTCTCATCGGAAGATGCGGCTCCGGCTATTTTTAGAGTAATACCCAATACGGCCGTCTCTATTCGACAAAGTATGACTCTCATTTCGCCCTACAATGCCGTACCGGAACAAATAGATTATATTCGGTCTCTATTCGACAGCCTCGGGAAAAGCCTTCTCATCGAAGAGAATCTGATGACAGCAGGGACAGCACTCTGTTCCTGCGGAACAGCTTTTGTCATGCGTTATATGAGAGCGGCCATCGAAGGTGGAATAGAAATGGGAATTTATCCCAAAGATGCGGCTTTACTCGTAGAACAAACGGTCAAAGGTGCAGCGGAATTATTATTGACTAACGGCTCCCACCCCGAAGTCGAGATAGACAAAGTAACTACTCCCGGCGGTATTACCATAAAAGGTCTGAACGAAATGGAAGCCGCAGGATTCTCCTCCGCAGTTATCCGAGGATTGAAAGCCGCCAAATAACAAAATCGGGTTCTATTCTCACTACCATCATAAGCCCCGTTAGAGCAGACTAACGGGGCATTTTTGTAAACCATACAAGGAGTCGTTTGTTTTCTTTTCGATTATATTGGTTACCAATCAAAGATAAGATACACCTTAACTCAAAAAAAACGAATAGACCTGTCTTGTTCTATGCGTAACTTTCACTATCTTTGACGCTACGAAGATGCGATTCGGCATAGCCAAGCCGGAAACAAGATTTCCGTTTGCCTCTGCTTTCATCTTTTATTATCTTTGCATTATCTGCAAATTAAACAAACCTTGTTGAATTAATCGGTACAAACCGAGATGTTTTGTAACAGAAGTTCGATATGAAAATAGCACTCATAGGATATGGAAAAATGGGACATGCCATCGAAGAAGCGGCTCTGTCCCGTGGGCATGAGATTGTTTGTCGCATCGACAAAGACAATCAGGAAGATTTCGATTCAGTTTCATTCAAAAGCGCCGATGTCGCTATCGAGTTCACAACTCCGTCGGTCGCCATCGACAATTATCGGCGGGCTTTCGCGGCCGGCGTACCCGTAGTATCGGGCACTACGGGCTGGTTGGAACATTTACCGGAAATACGCGAAGCCTGCGAGAAAGGCCAGACTTTTTTCTATGCCTCGAATTTCAGTTTGGGAGTTAATATCTTCTTTGCCGTTAACAAATATCTGGCAGGTATCATGAACCATTTCCCCCAATATTCGGTAGAAATAGAAGAGATACACCACATTCATAAACTCGATCACCCCAGCGGGACTGCTATTACTTTGGCCGAAGATATTATCGGCCAACTCGATGCGAAACATTCGTGGAGCGAAAATATGCCGGTCACCGATGACAGTATCCATATCCCCGCCCGACGCGAAGGGGAAATACCCGGTACACACACCATCGTCTACGACAGTGCCGTAGATACGATACGTATCACCCATGAGGCGAAAAACAGAAAAGGGTTTGCCCTCGGAGCTGTCGTCGCCGCCGAATTTACCGTCGGGAAAAAAGGATTTCTCACTATGCAAGATTTATTCTCATTCCTCAAATAACACATAACCGTTATGAATCAAACGACAACCAACGACAAATACAGTCTGGCAGAACGATTGAAACGTGTGAAAAAAACTCGCTGGATACGTTTCTCCATCGTAGCTTTGTTATATATAGGGTGGACTATTTGGCTAAACAATTACTATGTATTGTTCGGCCTGTTGCTACTTATCGACATCTATCTCACCCAATATATTCCGTGGGGGTGGTGGAAAACCAGTAAAAATCCGGTCGTTCGAACGGTGATGGAATGGGTCGATGCCATCGTCTATGCCTTAGTGTTGGTTTATTTCATCTTTATATTCGTCTTTCAGAACTATCAGATACCCTCTTCTTCTCTCGAAAAATCGCTATTGGTAGGCGATTTCCTATTGGTCAGCAAGATGAGTTACGGCCCTCGTGTCCCCAACACACCGTTACACTTCCCGCTCGCCCAGCATACCATACCCCTTCTCAACACGAAATCTTACATCGAATGGCCCCAATGGGACTACCATCGTCTCAAAGGATTCGGCCCGGTAAAACGCAACGACATCGTTGTCTTCAACTTTCCGGCAGGCGATACGGTAGCCGTGAAACAACCCAACCCGGATTATTACACCCTGTGCTTCCTCGAAGGCCGGGAAGCCGTAAACCGCAACAAAGCTCTGTACGGCGATATTATTTACCGTCCGGTCGATCGTCGGGAAAACTATGTGAAACGATGTGTGGGCTTACCGGGCGACACGTTCAGCATTGTCAATAACGACATCTACATCGACGGAGTGAAACAACCCCGTCCCAAAAACATGCAGCTAAATTATTTGGTTAGAACCAACGGACGCTATCTCGGTAACAATGACTTTGAAAAATGGGGTATCAGTGTCGAAGACCGTGTACCTATCGACGTATCGAGCCTCAACGCCCGTATGAACCTCGAAAGCTGGGGGCTTCTCCCCAACCCCGACGGAAGTATGAATCCCGTTTACGAACTGCCTTTGACACAGGCGATGATCGACATGATGAAAAAAGACCCTTCGATAGAACAGATCGTGGGAGAACCCGGATTCTTCGGCGGCCAAACTTATCCGTTAGTTCGCTCGAACACATGGACCCGCTCCGATTACGGGCCGGTATGGATTCCTAAAAAAGGAGCCACTTTGAAACTGACCCTCGAAAACCTGCCCATTTACGAACGCCCCATAAGGAACTACGAACATAACGACCTGCAAGTCAGAGACGGCAAAATATATATCAATGGAAAAGAAACCGACTCTTATACTTTCAAAATGGATTATTACATGATGTTGGGCGACAATCGGGATAAATCGGCCGATTCCCGTTACTGGGGATTCGTTCCCGAAGACCACATCGTAGGCAAGCCTATGTTCGTATTCTTATCGCTCGACAAAGATAAAGGACTTTTCGACGGGAAAATCCGTTTCAACCGAATGTTCCGGTCGGTAGATAGCCTTGTGAACTAAGAAACCGTTTCAATTTTTACAAATAGATATTTTATGCCCTAAGCATGAAAAAAGAAACCATACGTACGATTTTCTTCACGGTAATCATCATTATCGGGAGTGTATGGTTCATTCGTTTTTTCATCATAGAACCCTATCGCATTACTCCCGGCCAAATGGAAAACAGCTTGTTGCCGGGAGACCGGCTATGGGTCGATAAGTGGTCGTTTCGGTGGGGAAACCGAAACCCGAAATACCGAGATGTCTTGGTGTTCGAATTACCCGAAATCGCTCAAACCCAATCGGGTGTAACCGAAATTGCCATCGCCCGTTGCATAGGTTTGCCCGGCGACACGATCAAAAGTACAGGTAACAAACTGTTCGTTAATCACAAGCCCGTCGCCCAGCCTCCTCTTATCCTCGAAGCCTATCTTTCGCCCGATTCCCTCGAACATCGGGTAAATCGAATGATGAGACAAAACAATTCCTTCTTTATCGAGCAAGGTAAATTGAAAGACAGCCGCCTACTGTTTCTCTCCCGGTATGACTACGAAAAAGTAAGGAGACAACTATCGGCCGACTCTCTACTCTACCCGGTATTTCTGAAAAGAGATTTTTATGAAGTCGCCCTTCCCCGAAAAAATGAACAAATACACATCACTTCCCAAAATGCAGAGTTTCTCTACCGCATACTTACCCGATATGAAAACCGCAAAGTAGAGTACGACAACGGGAAAATCTATGAAAACGGGAAGGAATTAACCTCATGTCGGCTCACTCAAAGCTATTATTGGGTAATAGGAGACAACAGAGCCGGCATGTCCGACTCCCGTTCTTTCGGAGTTCTTCCCCACTCCCTCCTCATCGGTAAAGGCGTATGCATCGGTTATTCGAGAAATCCCGAAAAACCGTTCTGGCAATCGCTACGCACCGATCGTTTCTTCAAAACCGAATTATGAGTACAGTATATCTATCGACCGCCTATTTCGCTCCGGTATCCTACTACGCATCATTCCTCCGATACGATCGGATAGTCATCGAACAGTGGTGCAACTATACGAAACAAACTTATCGGAACCGCTGCCACATAGCCGGAGCGAACGGACTATTGGCATTGTCCGTCCCTATCGTCAAACCCGACACGATTAAATGTTCCACGAAAGACATTCGTATCTCCGACCACGGAGAGTGGAGGCATTTGCATTGGAATGCTATCGCTTCGGCTTATGGGTCCTCCCCTTTTTTCGAATACTACCAAGACGATATACGCCCGTTCTTCGAGAAGCGGTACGAATTTCTGTTGGATTTCAACGAAGAAATACGCCGCACCGTATGCAACCTCATAGGTATTGAACCGCATATAGAATACAGTTCGTCTTACTCCGAACCTGCTCCCGGGGAGACAGACCTGAGAGATGCCATACACCCCAAGAAAAGAAACGCCGAAACCATTTTACCCGTACAACCGAAACCCTACTATCAGGTATTCTCCGAAAAATATGGTTTCCAACCCGACCTGAGTATCATCGACCTTCTGATGAATACGGGTCCGGAATCGATTCTTATTCTCCAAAACACCTAAGAAATAATTCCGTAAAAGCACTATTATCGGCTATCTTTGTTATCTTTGCACAAAATGCGAATACCCATCTTTGCACATGAGTAGCTACGAATACGCAGACAGACTGAAAGAGACTGTAAAAAAACTATCCGATTTTCTTTCTCTCGAAGAGTTGCATCACCAGCGATGCAGAGGAGAAGTACTTCCCTCCGAAAAACAACTACAAGAACTCATATCGCTCTGCCGGTCGCTCATTTTTCCGGGATTCTACGGACTCCCCGACGTAAGCAAAGAAAATTTGCTCTACCACACGGGTATCAATACCGAAAAACTTTTCGAAGTATTGGTCAAACAAATCTCAGCAGGATTATTATTCCAAAAAAATACCGATCATACAGACAGCGATTTAAAACGGTTACAAGAATCGGCCGAACAGAAAGCGATCGACTTTATCACTTTCCTACCCGAAATGCGCCGCATCTTATCCACCGATGTTACAGCCATGTACAACGGAGATCCGGCAGCACAAAACAAAGCCGAAGTTATTCTGTGCTATCCCGCTATCCGGGCGATTTGCAACTATCGCATCGCCCATAAACTGTTAGAACTGGACGTCCCCTTGATTCCCCGTATCATTACCGAAATGGCTCACTCCGAAACCGGAATAGATATACACCCGGGAGCCGTTATCGGGGAATATTTCGCCATAGACCACGGAACCGGAGTCGTAATCGGAGCGACCTCCGTTATCGGAAACAGAGTGAAGCTATATCAGGGAGTAACGTTGGGGGCTCGCAGTTTTCCACTGGACGAAAACAACAATCCCATTAAGGATATCGCCCGGCATCCCATCATAGAAGACGATGTCATTATCTATTCCAATGCCACCATATTGGGAAGAATAACCATCGGAAAAGGTGCTGTAATCGGCGGAAACATCTGGGTTACCGAAAACGTAGCTCCCGGGGAACGCCTTGTACAAGCCAAAGCAAAACCATAAGAAATAAATACAATACACACTATCGTGAATACCGAAAAATTTGAAATCGTAGCGAAAACTTTTCAAGGACTCGAAGATGTTCTGGCAGAAGAATTAAAAAATCTGGGAGCCGAGGATATAGAAATAGGTCGAAGAATGGTATCCTTCCACGGAGACAAGACTCTTCTTTACAAAACCAATTTGGCCTGTCGAACAGCTCTGAGAATACTGAAACCTATTTATAAATTCGAAGCATCGAACCCCGACGAAGTCTATGAAAAAATGAAAGCGTTCGAATGGGATACCCTGCTTTCTCCCGAAACGACATTCTCGATCGACTCCGTCACCTATTCCGACTGTTTCAAACATTCCAAATTCGTGACCTACCGAGCGAAAGATGCCATTGCCGACTATTTCATGGAGAAGACAGGCAAACGACCTTCGGTGCGGTTGAACGGAGCGGAACTCGTATTGAATCTCCATATATCGCACATGAGCTGCACGCTGTCGCTCGACAGTTCGGGAGAGTCTCTGCACAAGCGAGGATACCGCGTGGGACAAACCGAAGCCCCCATCAACGAAGTATTGGCCGCCGGAATGATATTGAAAACGGGGTGGCACGGAGAAACCGACTTTATAGACCCTATGTGCGGGTCGGGAACCATTCTCATCGAAGCCGCTTTGATCGCCACCCATACATATCCCGGTATTTTCAGGAAAAGTTTCGCTTTCGAAAGATGGAAAGATTTCGACGAAGAGCTGTTCGAAACGCTCTACAACGACGATAGTCACGAACAGGAGTTTACCCATCGCATATATGGCTCCGACATTTCCCCGCGAGCGATCGACATCGCGACAAAAAACATAAAAAGCGCCGGAGTAGCCAAATACATCGATCTCAAAATCATGCCTATACAACGATACGAGACCGCTCCGTCCGAACAAGGCATTCTCATCACCAATCCCCCTTACGGAGAACGTATCTCATCGAGCGATTTGTTCGGGCTGTACGAATCGATAGGCAACCGTTTAAAGCATGTTTTCAAAGGGTACGATGCATGGATCATCAGTTACCATAAAGAATGCTTCGATAAAATAGGGCTGAAACCCTCGGTAAAAATAGACCTGATGAACGGAGCTTTGGAGTGCGAATACCGGAAATACGAGATTTTCGACGGCCGATACAAAGAATTCAAAGAAGAAGGCAAAAACTTGGATAAACGGGAGGGACAGACTCGTCGAACCAATCTGCGAGGCAAAGCTCCTTTCGATAGAAAAAGGACATACGACAGCGACCGACGAAGCGACAAAACAGAGCGTTTCGATCGATCGGGGAAACCTTCGTTCCGCCGGGATTCCAAACCGGGAAAACCCATAGGGAAAAAAACATTCGATCGTCCGGAACGGTTCAAACCCGACGGCGAAAAATCGGAACGCTTGCACGGAGAAGCGGCTTTTCGGAAATTCGTAACCTTCAAGCAGCCCTCCATAAAACCGTCGGACGATAATCGTAAAAAAGACTCCGACAAACCAGAATAAACCTAAAAACTCCATACAATGAATATTCTATTATTAGGATCGGGAGGTCGCGAATGCGCCTTAGCTTGGAAGATAAAGCAAAGTCCAAAAACCGACAAACTTTATATCGCACCGGGAAATGCCGGAACCGCAGCCATAGGTACGAATGTGGCAATACCGGCGACCGACTTCGATGCCATCGGAAAATTTGCAGTGGAAAAACATATCGACATGGTCGTTGTGGGCCCCGAAGACCCATTGGTAAAAGGAATATACGACTACTTCGTATCTTGCGAGGAGTTGAAAAACATACCTGTTATAGGTCCGTCGAAGGAAGGCGCCCGCTTGGAAGGCAGCAAGGAGTTTGCCAAAGGATTCATGATGCGTCACAATATACCCACGGCCCGGTATGAAAGTTTCACGCAGGAAAATCTGGAAGCGGGATATACCTTTCTCGAAACGTTGAAAGCCCCTTACGTGCTTAAAGCCGACGGATTGGCGGCGGGCAAGGGCGTACTTATCATAAACGACCTGCAAGAGGCAAAAGACGAATTGAAACAAATGTTGAACGGCATGTTCGGGAATGCCAGTAAAACCGTGGTTATCGAGGAATTTCTATCGGGCATCGAATGTTCTGTCTTTGTTCTCACCGACGGCAAAGATTACCGCATACTCCCCGTTGCCAAAGATTACAAACGAATAGGAGAAGGCGATACCGGACTCAATACCGGCGGCATGGGAGCCGTTTCACCCGTACCGTTCGCCGATGCCACGTTCATGAAAAAAGTGGAAGAGCGCATCGTAAAACCCACCATCGAAGGTTTGAAAAAAGAAAATATCACGTACAAGGGTTTCATATTCTTGGGATTGATCAACGTACAAGGAGAACCGATGGTGATCGAATACAACGTTCGTATGGGAGACCCCGAAACCGAAGTCGTCATGTTGCGTATTCAATCCGACTTGGTCGACCTGCTCGAAGGTGTGGCACAAGAAACGCTCCGGGAAAAAGAGTTGACAGAAGACCCACGGGCTGCCGTAACCGTTATGCTGGTATCGGGTGGCTATCCCGGTTCCTATGAAAAAGGCAAGGAAATCACAGGACTGGATTTAGTGACGGACAGCATTCCGTTCCATGCCGGAACGACATTCAAAAACGGGAAAATCGTAACCTCCGGCGGACGCGTCATCGCCCTCAGCTCATACGGTGCGACCAAAGAAGAGGCTTTGGCAAACTCTTTCAAAAGCGCCAAAGCCGTCTCTTTCGAAGGTAAATATTTTCGTTCCGACATAGGAGCCGACTTGTAAAACAATGAATCTGAAATCATTCATAAACAATAAATATACACTGGTTGGATCGATTGTTTTCTATCTGACCGGTGTATATCTCACGAGTCGGTTCGCAACATATCTCCCTTGCGAAGGGAGTCCCGGAATCTTGTTTCCGAGTGCCGAAAGATGGCTTTCCTCCTCCCTATCGAACCATTCGGTCAACAGCATCCTCATTCTATCCGGGGGTATTCTGCTGTTGCGTATCAACAACCTTTTCTCTCTTATTCAGAAACACACATTGCTTCCATTCCTATTTTTTCTGTTGTTGGAAGTCTGTTCCCCGTCCCTTTCGCTCTTATGCAACGGAAACATAATGGCTGTGGTTCTAACGACGATTTTGTTTTCTTTTTTCTCGGCTTATCAGCAAGAAAGGGCACAACCGGCATTTCTAATGATGGGAATCATCTCCCTATGTACCCTGTTCTGTCCCGAATTTACTTATTACATACCCCTGTTTATCATCGGATTCGCGCAAATAAGGTATTTCACGCTGAAATCCCTGTTAGGAGCATTTATCGGATTCGCCACCCCGTTCTGGGTATTGATCGGAATAGGAATCATGCCTTTCTCCGGATTGTCTGCATTGATTCCCGATTTTACGTTTCATATACCCGAAACACTCCCCTTTAACGATCCGCAATTCTGGACAATCGTTTTAACTGCGCTTTTAGGACTTTTCTCCGGTACAGCGACACTATATACCACATTCAACGAGAAACGCCAAACAAGAGCTTATAACGGCTTTATAAACCTATTGTCGGTCTACTCCGCCATACTTCTGATTATAGATTATAGAAACTATACCCTCTATCTGCCTGTCCTAAATATGGCAGTTGCCATGCAAGCCGCATTTTTCTTCACGAACAATACGAAAAAATACGGAGTAGTGTTGTTCTATCTCATATTAACCCTTTACACAGGATTGTTCGTATGGAATTTATTGCCGGTCTGAGCGAGTGGGGATACTTCGGTCTTTTCATAGCTGCGTTTTTGGCCGGAAGTATAATTCCGTTCAGTTCCGAAGCCGTGCTGGGACTTCTTTTAATAGCCGGATACGATTCTTGGGGCTGTGTATTCTCTGCCACTTTGGGAAACTGGTTGGGAGGTGTCACTTGTTACTATATAGGCTACTTGGGAAAAACAGAGTGGATACACACCTATCTGAAAATACCGGAAGAAAAACTCTCGAAAATGCAACGCTTTCTGAAAGGGAAAGGCTCTCTTTTCGGATTCTTCGTCTTTATTCCGGTTATCGGCGACATCATGATCGTGGCTCTCGGACTACTCAGAGCCAATCCTCTCGGCACGTTACTCTCCATGATGGTAGGAAAATTCTCCCGGTACTACTTGGTGGTAATCGGTATCAACTATCTGAAAGAGTGGTTTCCCAATCTTTTTTAATCCTTAACCCAATATTTATCGTCTTTCAATAATCTATCGACAGCCTTACGAATAGATTGAAAAGCAAATTTCTCGGGTTCGATTTCTTCTCGCCGCAACCAGAAACATTCGGCAACATCGTCATGCGCTTTCAAATCGCTCATATCTTCATCGCTTCGGCAGAGAAAAAACAAATCCATCGTGTGTACGTCAAAACCCGAATAACGATAGACATTCGGGAAAGAACACAAATACTTCATCTGTTTCGGTTTCCAACCTATCTCTTCCGACAATTCCCGAACAACAGCCTCCTCTACCGTTTCTCCACATTCTGTAAACCCACCCGGTAAATCCAGCATGCCTTTGGACGGATCGAACGCCCTGCGACAAACTAAAATTCTCGATTGCCTATCCATAACGAATGCCGCTACCGATGCTTTTGGATTAAGATAATACACAAAGCCACAATCCTCGCAACGTTTGGAAGAAGCATCGTTCTCTTGGAAACGATGAGAACCGCAACGAGGGCAATATTCGAATAATCGAAGAGGATGCATATACTTTAATTAATTGACAACTAAAATTTTAGTAACTACTCCCGATTGTTTCGACGAACCACCGGAAGACGCGAAAACAAGATACACGCCGGTTTTCACCCGATTACCGCTACGATCCCTGCCGTCCCACGATATTTGTCCGCCATTGGAATAGCCTTGAAAAAACAAGTTACCCGCCGTATCGGTAATCTTCACCAAACTATTCTCCATCAATCCTGTCACCGATATCCAACCTTCATAATCGGGTCTCACCGGATTGGGAAAAGCGTAGACATTACTATAATCGTCGGACGATTGTACAGCATCGGACCGATAAGCAGCCAAGCCGCTGGTCGTTCCTATATAAGCCACACCCGTTACCGGATCGACGATTACTTCGGTTACATGATTCGAAGGCAGTTTACTGTTCTCTGCCGTAAAGTGGTTCAAAATCTCCGACCCGTCGGCACTTACCAAATACAATCCCGATTCTCGGGTTCCTATCCACTTACGATTGGCGCCATCTACGAATATGTCGGTAATATTGATATTCTGTAATAAATAATCGGCATTATCCGTCCCGTCGTTACGGGCTATTTTTATTCGAGTACAACGGAAACTGTCGCTAAAAACATGGTCTGGATTCGTAATCACGATAGGCCCGGACGAAGTTCCTATCCATATCTGACCGTTGTTATCCTCTTCTATGCAGGTGTAATAATTCGGAGTAAACGTTTTATTATCCTGATCCATAAACGAAACTATATTTTTCGTTCTGTCATCGGCTATCGTATTATACGTACCCTTATCGTCAAAAGCGAATATAGAACCGGGCCAATCCCCATAAACGACCCATTTTGCCGTAGAATGATTCGGTATAAGCAGTTTGGCATATTTATTATTCTTTATTTCCGAATAACCGAATTGATACCAATCGCTCGCTTTCAATTCATCTGTATCGATAGATTGCTTGGCCTTAGGCAACATACTTACGCCCACATCGCCCGCATGTGCTATCCAAAGATTTCCATCTCTATCAAAAACAATATTAGGCACAGCCATAGCCCAACCCTTAGAAAGCGGCGAATTCAACGACGTATAATGTCCTACACATTCTGTCCCCGAAATCTTATATATGCCTTCGAACCAAGTTCCTATATAAAAAGTGTTGGAATCATCGGTATCGAATGCCATATTATAACTCGAATATATTCTATTTCCTGTTTTACCATTTTCCAACGGCACTTCTCCCATATCGATTACAGACCAGTTTCCCTGATCCAATACGCTTATTTTTGTTTGCACGTACTGATCTTCGGTTCCTCTACGGGGACCCGAATTACTTACATAAAGTTTATGATCGTTAATAACGAGATTCCACGGGTCTGCCACATTCGATACATTGGGCAAAAACGGTTCCTTCAACATAACGAATTGATTATTCCCCATACTGAAATGACACAAACCGCTTTCTCCCAAAGCCCATATAGACATATCTTTTTCGTATGAAGAAGTCAACACATTCACCAAATAATCCGATTGATTTTGAAAATTGAAAATACCATCGAACTGTATAGCTCCATTCACTATATCCGGTTTACAGAAAGCGACATAAACATATCCTCTCAAAACAAACCCGTCATAATATTTATCTACATTCATCACTCCCATATTCAAGGTTCCCAATAGAGACAACCCGTTATTTATATCGAGGAAATGAAGATTGCCGCCCTTAGAATAAAACAAATATTTATCGTTGAAAGGCATAAGCGCATAGATAGTCGTTCCCGGTACATCGTCCAATAAAACCCACTTGGCGATATCGTACTTGATGGCATCGCTATTTATATAATAAAGACCGTCGTCGGCAACAAAAAACCAATACTTGTCACAAGCCCCTATCAAACTGATTTTTTTTCCGTAATTATAAGATTCGCTCACTTCATTTTTCTTATCGTTCAAAACAACGATACCAAAGTCGGTAGCCAAATAAATTCTATCACCGTAAAACTTTACATCGTTGATACCTTTTGCCGTAGTCAATATGGCATTCTTAATATCCGGTATATTAAACACTTTTCCATTATCGTGCAAAATATCTACGTTGGAGTTGGCATATACGATAACCAGATACTTTTTATCGTAATTATAATAAATATTAGCTATATCTATATCGTTCAATATATTGTTCTTACTGTAAGATTCCATCTCTTCCGTCTCCTTATCGAAACCAAAAAGACTCCTACCCGACACATAGTAAACCCTTTCAGGCGTATCTATGACCTTTACAGGAGTTCCCGTCGAAGTATAAATCTGCCAATCGCCCACGGCCAATTGAGCATAGGTCGCAACCGTAAACGACAATATAACGAAACCTATTAAACCCGATATTCTTTTCAACATATCAAACGATTATAGTGTATTAAAAAAATCCGATAACTTTTTTACCGCTCGTGCCCTATGGCTTATCTTGTTTTTTTCCTCTTCTCCCATCTCGGCAAATGTTTCTTCATATCCTTCCGGCACAAAAACCGAATCATAACCGAATCCCGACGAACCTCGGCGTTCACGGATTATCTTTCCGGATATTTCTCCGTAAAAAACATGCTCCTCGCTACCTGTTACCAAAGCTATACATGTAACAAAACTCGCTTTTCTGTTTTCTGCATCTCGAAGATTAGCCAATAATTTATCTATATTCTTCTCAGAATCGGAAGGTTCACCCGCATAACGGGCCGAATATACACCCGGCTCCCCGTTCAACGCCTCCACTTGCAGTCCCGTGTCGTCGGCAAAGCAATCGTATCCGTATTTATCCTTAACATACCGGGCTTTCAACAAAGCATTACCTTCGAAAGTATCGGCCGTTTCGGGTATATCGTCATGACAACCGATATCATTCAAACCGAGTATCTCTATCTTGTCACCGATAATCGCCGATATCTCTTCCAATTTATGTCTATTATTCGTGGCAAAAACCAGTTTCATAATATTAAATAATTATTTTTGTAAAAAATCCGAACAAACAAAATGAAATCTTATTCAAAATTTCAAAATTACCTTTCTCTACTCATGTTTATAACGATAAATATCTTGTTTTATTTTAAATACTTATCGAAGATATCTATCGCATGCGGAGCTATTACGAGCGTGTTATATATACTTTTCATCATTTTCTTATTCAAATACAAACCGACTTTCGGTCGCAAACTTGTCAACGTCGGTATAATCACTTTTATAATAGCTACTTCATCACTTCTTTTCTTTATTCCCAAAGAAATATTCACGGCCGACAGATGGATTATTATCGATCTTTTTTGGGACTCCGTTTCAAACGGTCTGTACCCTTATGCCGAAAAAACTTCTATCGGCAACTATCCGGGGGCAATGCCGTTCTATTTTCTTCTCTGCTATCCATTTTATTGTATACGAGAAATAGGATTCATAACCGTTATTTCCATTGCTTTGCTGGCATTCCATTTCAAACGTAAATCTGTTCAAAGTTATAGTTTATTTTTTATACTTTCGATTTCTTCTTTATGTATCTACTGGGAAATTTTTTCAAGAAGTACCATACTCATCAACGCCGTACTGTTCACCCTCTTTCTCCTTTATCTCGAACGATTCCGCACATTTTCCACCCGACAACTGATATGGAGCGCTGTCATAGGAGGATTGCTGTTCTCTATTCGCAACGTGTTCGTGCTGCCGCTCATCGTATGGGGATTGTATCAACTCTTTCAAGAAAAAACATCTCCGAAGAAAATATTCCTGTGGGGCTTTGTTTTCCTATTGTCCTTCGCGATTACTTTCGTTCCTTTCATCTGGCTATATCCCGATGAGTTTTGGGAGGTCAATCCGTTCTCCACACAATCATCTTTGGTATCTTTTTACTTCATAGTACTCTTCGTACTGATAGCGATCGCAGGAAGTTTCTTTTGCAGAAACTACAACGACGTTAGATTTTTCAGCGTTCTGCTGTTATTCGGTATCGTGACAATCCATTTTATAGAAGCGATTTGCCAATACAGTTTTACACAAGCTCTATTCCAATCGAAAGCAGATATATCTTATTACATTTTCTGCATACCCTATTTGTTGCAAATACTCGCCGATACAGATTATAAAAGACTTATGAATCCGCAAACATGAATACGGGAAAAAGGATATTGTGGATAGACTATGCCAAATCGATATGTATCTATTTGGTTCTGTTGGGGCATGCTCATGCTTCCCAACCTGTCACCGACTTTATCTATACTTTTCACATGCCTCTTTTTTTCTTTCTGTCCGGTTGTCTTTTTTCATTCGAGAAACACCCTAACTTTAAAGAGTTTGCCATAAAAAGATTCAAAGGGCTCATGGTTCCCTATCTTTGGATAAACTTCATCACCTATCTGTTCTGGTTATTTGCAGGTCGTAATTTCGGCGAAGATGCGACAATATCCACTACTTGGTATTCCCCCATAATAGGCATTCTTTTAGGATATAGTAAACAGATGATACACAATACACCCATGTGGTTTTTCATTTGTCTCTATTTCTTGGAAATATTTTACTACCTCCTATTCAAACCGTTACAAAAGAAAAGCAAATCGATAAAGATTTCGGTATTGATCGTTATCGCCGTCATAGGATACACAAATTATGCCTACAACCCCTATACATTACCCTTTTGCTTGGGAACTGCCATAGTAGGAATGGTTTTCTACGGAATAGGCAATTTAATCGTACACAACATACAAATAATAAAAATAAAATTACTCCATATAATACTCGTTTTCCTGACAATGGGAATTGTTATCTTCATAGCTCATGAAAACGGATATATAATAATGGCCACAAATAATTATAACAACTATATACTGTTTTTCATAGGAAGTTTCGCCGGTATATATATGATAAATCTGTCGAGCAATTTTCTATCCTTAAAACCTGTTTTTCAAAATATCATAATCTATATATCCAAAAATACACTCATTATCAACAGTTTTCATTTGCTTACGTTCTCTTTCTTAAAAGGAATCATGGTATTTGTCTTTCACATACCGGTAGAAACCTTATACGGCAAAATAGTTCCTAATATAGTTTTCGCTTTGGTGAGTCTTTTTTCGTGCCTACCTATCGCCTATATCATCAACAAACATTTCCCCTTTATAATAGGGAAAAAAAGAAGTCCTGAAGGGTAGATTTATGCTTTTATTTTGTCGAAACCTTCTCCATAAACTCCCACAACATTGGATTGGGAAATAAAAGCTTTCGGGTCTATGGACTTTATCAAGCGAAATATTTTAACCGACTCATTTCTTTTAGCCAATATCATCAATACTTTTTTGGGTTGTTTGGAATACCAGCCCATGCCGTCGATAACTGTCACGCCGCGACGTATATCGTTATTGACATGAGTAGCTATCTCTTCGTATTTATCCGACAGAACCAAAATTTGTACCGACTGACGTTTGCCATTGATAAGCATGTCCATCGTATAACTCATTACCCCCATCACTACATATCCGAAAATCATTTTTTCCACACTATGGAACAGAACGTAAGAGCAGGCAATAATTAAAAAATCGATGTACATCATCATTTTGGCAAACGAAATATTCTTGTATTTGTTTACGATAGCCGCTATAATATCGGTTCCTCCCGTACTTCCATTAGACACGAATACCAATCCAATACCCGAACCGCACAGAATACCGCCTATTATAGCCGACATAAAAGGTTGTTCGTCTACCAAAGCATCTTTTATGAACAAAGGAAGAATAGACAAGAATGAAGAACATACGATTACGCTGAAAATAGTTCGTATGCAGAATTGAAGACCCAACACCTTGATGGCAGCCAACAACAATAATACATTGATAACAAAATAGGATACCGATATAGGTATACCCGTACCGTAGTATATCAAGGCCGATATACCCGTTACACCTCCTGTCGTTATTTCGTTCGGTATCAGAAAACCTACCCAACCCAAAGCATACAACAGTAACCCGAATATGATAATCAAATAGTCTTTTATCGAATACCAGACACTATTAAAAGGCAAACGCATAATATGTAAAATATAAAATCCATGTTCGCTATGAATTTACGAACATGGATAAAGTTTATTAAATAACTATATTGACTATTTTATTAGGTACTACGATTATCTTCTTAGGTGTTTTTCCTTCGAGCCACCGCACCGAAGATTCATGATTAAGTACCATTTTCTCTATTTCTTCACGGGGAGTATCTGCCGGAATTTCCAAATTGTAACGTGCTTTTCCATTAAAAGAAATAGCATAAGTCACTACATCTTCTTTCAGATATTCCTCTTTCCATTCGGGCCACCGGGCATCGCATACAGTAGAATCGTAACCCAATTCATGCCACAACTCTTCACTGATATGAGGAGCAAAAGGAGCCAACAATATAATTACCTTTTCAAGTATCTGTTTGTTGTGCGATTTAAGAGAAGTCAACTCATTCACGCATATCATAAAAGCGCTTATAGAAGTATTATACGAAAAATTCTCTACGTCCCACGATATTTTCTTTATCAGTTTATGCAAAGACTTCAATTCCTCTTTCGTAGGCTCTTGATCTGTTACAATCCAATTATCACCTTGATAAAACAGATTCCACAACTTTTTCAGAAAACGATGTACGCCGTCTATTCCGTTCGTATCCCACGGTTTGCTTTGTTCGATGGGACCGAGGAACATTTCGTACAACCGTAAAGTATCGGCTCCGTATTTTTCTACGATATCGTCGGGATTTACCACATTGAACATCGATTTGGACATTTTCTCTACCGCCCAACCGCATACATATCTGCCGTCATCTTCCAAAATAAACTCGGCCGAACCAAACTCAGGGCGCCAGTTTTTAAATGCTTCTATATCGAGTACATCGTTACTTACGATATTCACATCGACATGAATGGGAGTAGTATCGTAATCTTTCTTTTTATTCAAAGATACGAAAGTATTCGTATCTTTAATACGATATACAAAGTTGGAACGCCCCTGTATCATACCTTGATTTATCAGTTTCTTGAAAGGTTCGTCTTCACAAACCACTCCTTTATCGAAAAGGAATTTATTCCAGAAACGACTATAAATAAGATGACCGGTAGCATGTTCGGTTCCCCCTATATAGAGGTCTACATTACGCCAATACTCATCGCTTTTCTTCGATACCAGAGCTTTGTCGTTGTGCGGGTCCATATATCGCAAATAATAAGCCGAAGAACCTGCAAATCCCGGCATGGTGCACAATTCCAACGGATAATGCTCTTCTGTTTCCCAGTTCTTAGCACGACCTAATGGAGGCTCACCTGTTTCGGTCGGCAGAAATTTATCCACCTCGGGAAGTTCCAAAGGTAGTTTACTTTCGTCAAGCATATAAGGCATACCCTCTTTATAGTAAACAGGAAAGGGTTCACCCCAATAACGTTGACGACTGAATATAGCATCGCGCAAACGATAGTTTACTTTTACCCTACCTATACCTTTTTCCTTAATAAACTTTTTCGTGGCGGCAATGGCTTCCTTCACCTCCATACCGTTCAAATCCAATCCGTTACCACAAGAATTTATCATTTTACCTTCTTTGGCATCGAAACTTTCTTCCGAAACATCGCACCCTTCTATCAGCGGTATGATGGGCAAGTCGAAATGTTTGGCGAAAGCGTAGTCCCGACTATCGTGCGCAGGTACGGCCATGATAGCTCCCGTCCCGTATCCGGCCAAGACATAATCGCTTATATAGATAGGTATATGTTTATTGTTCAACGGATTGACAGCGTATGCACCAGTAAACACACCAGTAACGCTCTTGTCCATGAGTCGCTCACGCTCGGTACGATGTTTTATACTGTCCAAATATTTGTTTACAGCTTCTTGTTGATCGGGGGTGACTACTTGTTTTACATAATCGCTTTCGGGAGCCAATACCATAAAAGTAACCCCGAAAACCGTATCGGCACGCGTCGTAAATATAGTAAACTCCACATCGGAATCCACCACCTTAAACTGCATTTCGGCTCCCTCGGAACGACCTATCCAATTCTTTTGGGTCTCTTTAAGAGAATCTGTCCAATCTATTTTATCCAGACCTTCCAACAAACGTTGAGCGTATGCCGATACCCGAAGACACCACTGACGCATTACTTTCTGTTCCACCGGATATCCTCCTCGTATGGAAACGCCCTCGCTCACCTCGTCGTTGGCAAGCACGGTTCCCAATTGCGGACACCAGTTTACCATCGTATCGCCCAAATAGGCAATGCGGTAATTCATCAATATTTCCTGTTGTTCTTTCTCCGATTTACCATTCCATTCTTCGGACGTGAAAGAAAGTTCTTCGCTGCAAGCTGCATTCACTCCTTCTGTACCTGTCGTTTCGAAAGTCTTTACAAGCTCTTCTATGGGACGAGCTTGTTGTTTGTCGTTGCAATAATAACTATTGAACATTTGTATGAACGCCCACTGAGTCCATTTATAATATTCGGGATCGCAAGTACGTATTTCGCGGCTCCAATCATAACAAAAGCCTATCTTGTCCAATTGCTCGCGATAACGATTTATGTTCTTTTCGGTCGTTATGGCCGGGTGTTGTCCCGTCTGTATGGCATACTGCTCGGCAGGAAGACCGTATGCATCATACCCCATAGGGTGAAGAACGTTAAACCCCTTCAATCTTTTATATCTGGAATAAATATCGGAGGCTATATATCCCAACGGGTGACCTACGTGCAGACCTGCTCCCGAAGGATAGGGAAACATATCCAGTACGTAATACTTGGGCTTACTCTCATCTTCTTTTACTTGATAAATATGATGATCTTTCCAATACTTTTGCCACTTCTTTTCTATCTCTTTGAAATTATATTCCATGATAAACAATTATGAATGAAATTATTATTCTCTTTTTTAAATTCCCAATGAAGCCGATATGTCGAGCATACGCTGTATAGGTTCGATAGCTTTTTCGGCTATCTCTTTATCCACTATCACCTCGGGCAACTCGTATTTAAGCGTGTTGTACAATTTTTTCATCGTATTCAATCGCATGAAATTACACTCGTTACAAGCACATGTACTATCGTTGGGAGGCGCAGGTATAAACTCTTTGTCGGGATTGTTTTTCTTCATTTCATGCAATATACCCGACTCGGTAGCTACTATGAAACGCTTGCAGTCCGATTGTGTCGCAAAGCGCAAAAGAGCAGCCGTGGAACCTACCTTGTCGGCTACTAACAATATATCTCTTTTACATTCCGGGTGAGCCAGTATCAACGCATCGGGATACTGTTTTTTCAAATCTACTATTTTTTCCAATGAAAATTGGGAATGCACGTGGCAAGCTCCGTCCCATAATAACATATCACGTCCTGTGATACTGTTTATATAGTTACCCAAATTTTTATCGGGTCCGAATATGATCTTCTCGTCGGCAGGGAAACTCTCTACGATTTGACGGGCATTCGACGAAGTGACTACCACATCGGTATAAGCCTTTACTGCCGCAGATGTATTTACATAAGATATGACTTTATAGCCGGGGTGAGCTTTTACGAATTCGGCAAAAGCATCGACCGGACAACTGTCTGCCAAAGAACACCCGGCATTCATGTCGGGTATCAGTACTTTCTTGTCGGGACAAATAATTTTGGCGGTCTCGCCCATAAAATGAACACCGCAAAGCACCAATATGGAAGCATCTGTTTTCGCAGCCCATTGAGCCAAAGCCAAAGAATCTCCCACATAATCGGCTATATCCTGTAAATCTCCCGATTGGTAATAATGAGCGAGAACGACAGCATTTTTCTCCCGCTTTATTCTCTCTATCTCGGACACTAAGTCTATCCCTTCGGGAACAGGCATATCCACATAACCTTTGGAGATATCTACATCGAACATATAATATATTCTTTTTATTTTTTAATTTTAAAATCTTTATTGTTGATGATAATAGACTGTTGATAGTAATGATAACTTCTTGTTAAAATACTTGTTATTTAAAGTTTCAACTGACTATGAAAATATATTCTTACTTTATCAACGTTTTTATCTTTTCTATATGAGCTCTTTATCTTCTTTATCAACTATCTGTTTACAATATGCAAAGTTAATAACTTTATTCTATTTGCATGATTGATAAATAGATATTTTAGGTGGATATATGAACTAAAAACTCGATGAGTTATTATTTGCTTTATTGACATGCAGTGCTGTATAGATATATGATTTTTAAAAGCAATATTTTTATTACTTTTTTGTGCAAGTATTTTATAACGGTTTATACACATTTAATAACAACTTATGCACATAGCGTTGCATCCGTGGGGCAGATAGGAGATTGTTGGATATAAGATGGGTGTATTTTATATTTACCGAAAATGTGAGAATCGTCTGTACTTCGACATGGCTCTATATGGTTGTTTTTGCGCTCGGCTTATACTATCTTTGTACAAAATGGAAATTAGGCTCTGATAAAGATGATCGTTTATGAAGAAAAAGAGTGTATTGGATTTGAAAAGAATTTCACAAGAAGAGTTCAAACGGGTTGAAAAAATATCGCTGACCGTTATTTTGGATAATGTGAGGAGTCTCAATAATATAGGTTCTGTATTTCGCACGGCCGATGCTTTCAGAGTGGAGTGTATTTATTTGTGCGGAATAACGGCTACACCGCCTCATACTGATATTCATAAGACAGCTTTGGGAGCCGAGGACAGTGTCGACTGGGTTTATTTTCAAGACACTTGCGAGGCTGTTGATAACTTGTTGGCAGCCGGATACGAAGTATATGCCGTAGAACAAGTAGAATGCAGTATAAGTCTGACAGACATAAAATTGGATAAGAATAAAAAATATGCCGTCGTGTTGGGTAATGAAGTGAAAGGTGTACAACAGTCGGTGGTCGATAAGTGTACGGGAAGTATAGAAATACCTCAATTCGGTACTAAACATTCACTGAATGTGTCGGTAACGGCGGGGCTGGTAATTTGGGATTTCTTTAAACAGTTAGGGATATAGCTTTGTAAAAAAATAACTTATTAAAATTAAGTGCTTTATAAATAAAAATATGTTTTAGAATCGATATACTATAAAGAACCTTGTTCCACTAATATACAGATTCTTTCTATTGTTTTATCTTCGCCTTCCGGATCCCAATCGGTTTTAAGGGAAGCTCCGAATATTTTTCCGAAAAATTGCCAGAAGTTGGCTCTGAAACTGCCCAAGAATGCTTTGATTAGTTCGTATGAAGATTGATTACATTCTCGGTTGATAAGTTTGATGAGCATTTTACCCTGCGACAAGGTAAACTTTTTCAATACCGGTTTATATTGTTGAAAAACTTCTTTTTCCATTTTCTTCATGTGTTCTTCCCGAGCTTTGTCATCGGGAAGAGTTTCCATATATTCATAGGTTTCAATGAGTATGGAGTAGATGAGTTTGGCATAGGGTAGGGTCTTTTTCACATCGCGCACGGTCTTCCAGTAAAATTTTTCCTGTTTTTTGTCTTTGAATTTTTCGGGAGGAAATACATGAAACGTACGTAATTCTATTACCAATACGGTATCGTTGTCTATGACAGCATGATAAAAATGTTTATATGCCGGGTGTGATTCCTGTACAATTTGAGATTTTGTACGGGGAATAAACAGGAAAAGAAAAAGAAACAATATGAATATGGTTCTCTTCATAGGATACAAATGTAAATCTTTCGATATTCATAAGCGCTACGTTTTTGCAATAATTATATTATTAACATGTGTTTATATCTATTGTGGATAAATTGTCGATATACTGTTTATTTATAAGTGTATAATATTATAAATATTTGATTAATAGTATATTATAATTTGTTTATAACTATAAGACCTTATCAGTTGAAATCTCGTTGATAACTTGTTTATAGTCTATAAATAGCTAACTGTTCGTTCTTATATCGTTTTTGAGTTGATAATCTGTTTATATGAATGTGAATAAAATAGTTATTATGCTGGAAATAAATTAATTATAGTTATAAACACAATGTTTATAATAGATAATGATATAAAGAATTGAGTAAGATTTCCATTGAATATGGAGCAATAATTTGTAAACTTTGTTTTTATGGAATAAGGAATATAATTAGACATAGTAGATTCAGAAATGAGATTTACGTTTGCCTCTGCTCCCGGCTTTCATTATATTTGTAACTGTAAAAAGGTAAAATTATGCAGACAGTATTGTTTCACGAAATCATATTCGGTCCCATACACAGTCGTCGGTTAGGAATATCGCTGGGTGTCAACCTGCTCCCGGTGGACGGTAAGTTGTGTTCATTCGATTGCGTGTATTGCGAATGCGGTTATAATGCGCAAGGAGTGGGGAAGAGCGGATTGCCTTCGTCCGATAGGGTAGAAGAGGAGTTAAAATCTCGTTTACAATCCATGCACGAGGCAGGGGAGAAGCTCGATGTGATAACTTTTGCCGGGAACGGAGAACCTACTCTACACCCTGAATTCGAGAAAATCATAGATACCACGCTTTATCTTCGGGATCACTATTATCCCGAAGCCAAGATAAGCGTACTATCCAACGCTACCCGCATTCACGACGAATCGGTGTTCAGGGCATTGAACAGGGTAGATAATAATATACTTAAACTCGATTCGCTTCGTCCCGAAACAGTCGTGTTGATAGATAATCCGAACGATCCTCATTTCGATGTGAATAAGGTAGTGGATAATTTAAAACGTTTTTCGGGCAATGTCATTATCCAAACAATGTTCTTGCGAGGGTGGCACGACGGCAAGCGTATAGACAATACGGTCGAGGAGGAGCTGAAACCGTGGTTGGAGGCTTTACAGCGCATTTCTCCTCGTTCGGTAATGGTTTATACCATCGATCGGAAAACGCCGGAGGAATCGCTCGAAAAAGTGTCTCGTGAGGAGTTGGAACAGATAGCCGACAGAGCGAGAGCCTTAGGTTTCGAAGTTTCCGTGTCGGCTTGATGGAAATAGGGTTGTGTCATGTAATATGAAAAATCCCGTTGTAGATTCTTTACAACGGGATTTTTTCTAAAATGAAGATCGGCTTATTCCACAACTATTTTTTTACTTTGTGTGGATTGTGCGTTACGAACTTTCACTATATAAATTCCTCGGGTTATATCGATGGTTTTTTCTTGATAAATATCACCTTCCCAAACTAATGCACCGCTCGTCGAATAGATTTGGACATGGGCATTTTCGGCATTTACTCTTATAACTCCCGGAGTGCTCCATATCTTCATTCCCGAATTTTCTATCTCGGTTATGCTTGAACCTTCGTCGAAAGCAGCCGTCACGACCGAGGCCATTTTGACTACAAATTCTCCGTTGGTGACGCTTACGCCATTTACCCAAACATTTTTCAGATAGAAACCTTCATCGGGATTACCTTTTACGGTAACTGTCGTATTTTTTATTACTTTACTACCCGAATTAACGATTTCGTTGTCGCTGTTCCGCAATTCCAAAGTTCCGTTTTCGGTAGGCTCGATAGTTATATAAGCTTCGTTACAACCGCTGCCATCTCCATCGACAGAAACTTTCCAACCTTTTTTGGTAGCCATGGAGGTTTCGCTACCTTCCGCTTCGTTGGGGTTGTTGATTCCTGCGATAAACATATTTACATTGGTGGGTGTCGTTGAACATTTGGGTAGATTGTAATACAAGTCGTTCAAAGCGCAGGCGGACATTCCGTTGCCGGAACATTCGAGATAGTTGAGTTTCGTGTTATTACTCAGGTCGAGAGAAGTCAATTGATTTCCGTCGCAGAACAGGCGTTCGAGCCATGTATTTTTCGATAGATCGAGAGTGGTAAGTTTATTGTTCGAACAGATGAGTTTTACCAACTTCGTATTATGGGTGACATCGAGGGCTGTAAGACCGGTGTAGGAACATTGAAGTTCTTCCAGATCGGTTAACATACTGGCATCAATAGATTTTAGTTGCTCGTTGTTCTGCACGTCTAGTAATAGTAGTTTTGTATTCGAGGAAACAGTCAGCGATGTCAGTTCGTTGTTTTTAACAACAGCCTCTTCCAATTCGGTATTGTTAGACAAATCGAGGGAACCGAGTTCGCAGTTATAGCAAGAGAGTGAGAACAATGCTTTGTTGTTGGACAAATCGAGAGTTCCGATACTGTTGTAGGAACAGTTGAGTTTGCCCAATGCAGTGTTCTTCGATAGATCGAGAGCGGTAATACCGGTCCAATAACAATCGAGTGTAGCGAGAATGGCGTTATGAGATACATCGAGAGATTTCAAATCATTTTCCGAACAATCGAAATAGTCGATCAGTCCGTTGATACGAACGGTCGTACCTTTTGAATTACCGTCGATACGGGTAATAGATTCGTTGTCGATAGTCATAGTCTGCCATTCTCCGTTACCCCAATCTATTTCTACTTCTGTTTCGGGGTCTATGCCGCTTATGCCGAATGAAAGCGAAGCATTGCTTTCTACTCCCATTTCTATGTAATTGTTAGAGGCGGG
>ERZ779956.370-NODE-370-length-25631-cov-5.203550_pt1 | contig 25631 bp, 27 predicted proteins | sample MGYA00511940_ERZ779956 | MGnify/ENA primary metagenome ERZ779956 (study PRJEB29588, sample SAMEA2154992) | human gut metagenome | biome: human gut; feature: human-associated habitat; material: faeces | place: Denmark | collected 2008/2010 ...
TCGGCCTGGGGAGTGGCGGCTTCGTCGAGGTCGGCTATGGTGCGGGCCACCTTGAGGATGCGGCTGTAGGCGCGGGCGCTCATGTCGAACCGGAGCATGGCTTGTTCCAGGATTTTCATCGCTTCGGGGGTGGGGGTGGCCCAACGGTTGAGCTGACGGGTGTTCATCTGTGCGTTGCAATGGGTGTCGGGCTCGGAGGCAAAGCGTTCGGCCTGTATTTTCCGTGCACGGACCACGCGCCGGCGTATGTCGGCCGAGGTCTCGCCCGGTTGCATGGCCTGTAGTTCGGCAAACGGCACGGGCAGGATTTCAACCTGTAGGTCAATGCGGTCGAGCAGGGGTCCGGAGATGCGTCCGGCATAGCGTTGCACTTGGGTCTGTGTGCAGGTGCATTCCTTTGTCGGGTGGTTATAGAAGCCGCACGGGCAGGGATTCATCGAGGCCACAAGCATGAATCCGGCGGGATAGTCGATGGCATATTTGGCACGCGAGATGTTTATGTGGCGGTCCTCCAGCGGTTGCCGAAGCACTTCGAGCACGGATCGGGAAAATTCCGGAAACTCGTCGAGAAACAGCACTCCGTTGTGGGCGAGGGATATTTCGCCCGGCACTGGATTGGTGCCTCCGCCCACGAGCGCCACGGGTGAGATGGTGTGATGCGGTGAGCGGAACGGGCGTGTGGTCATGAGCATGGAGCCGCCTTTGAGGCGTCCGGCCACCGAATGGATTTTGGTGGTTTCAAGGGCTTCGGCCAGTGTCAGTGGCGGCAGGATGGAGGGGAGGCGTTTGGCCATCATGGATTTGCCTGATCCGGGAGGGCCTACGAGCAGGATGTTGTGCCCTCCGGCGCAGGCCACTTCGAAGGCGCGTTTTACGGTCTCCTGTCCCTTGACATCGGAAAAATCGCAATCGAACGTCTGGTATGCGCGGCTGAATTCCTCGCGGGTGTTCACCTCGGTAGGGCTGAAGGTGGCGTTGCCTTGCAGGAAGTCAATCACTTCGGCCAGATTGTTCATTCCGTAGACCTCGAGGTTGTTGACCACGGCGGCCTCAGTGGCGTTTGCGCGCGGCACAATCATGCCGCGCAACTTCCTCCCCCGGGCCATTATGGCCATCGGGAGAACGCCTTTGACGGGGAGCAGGGTGCCGTCGAGGCTCAGTTCTCCCATTATGAGGAAATCTGACAGGAGGGCGGCGTTTATCTGCTCGGAGGCGGCCAGAATGCCCAGAGCGATGGGGAGGTCGTAGGCCGCACCCTCCTTGCGCACATCGCCGGGAGCCATGTTCACCACTACTTTCCGTCTGGGAAACTCGAAGCCGGCCTGCTGGATGGCGGATGCCACGCGTTCGGCACTTTCCTTGCCGGCCGTGTCGGGGAGCCCTACCATTACGAACTGGATGCCGGGCTCGGTGAGCACTTCGATGGTTACGGGGATGGCGTCGATACCCTGCAGGGCGGCGCCGATGGCTTTTACGAGCATGGCGGTGGGTGTTTTAAATGGTAGTAAAATGATGGCTTATTTGAGTGTTGCGGCGTCGGCAGCCTTCGAGAGGGCGGCGCCCCGATAGAGCACGTGGCCGGCCGAATCGGCCACCACAAACCAAGGGGTAGCTGCTACAGGCACTTCCTCAAGGCCGTAGATGGAGTAAGGAGCCGGCGCCCATCCGCGTTTCACGAACCGCTGTTTCCTGTATCCGGCCGAGTCGGCTTTTTCCATGTCGCGCAATGATGTGCGCCATGCCGCTGTGTCGGCGTCGGCCGAGATGTCGATAACCTGAAGTTTGCCATTTTTTGCTATGGAGGAGAGGCGCCCGAGAGTGGCGGTGACTGAGTCGGAGCGGCGTGTATCGGCTTTGGTAATCATTACCAGACTCAGCGGGGTTTTGGCAGGGTCGACTGTCAGTGCGGAATCGGCTGTGATGAACACCTGGAAACGCGACATTGTTGTGGAATCTACTGGATGGGTGAGCGGCAGCAGCATGTCGGCCAGGCCCCGCAGTGAGGTGGCGGCGTTGACATCATCGGATAGCAGGGCAATGAGTTCCATCGCCTCGGCTTCGTGGCCCGGGGTGTGGAAATAGGCCGCCATCAGTGCACCCGACGTGTACTGGCCGCCGTTGGCGTGCACATATTCGGCGATGGCCTGATTGAGGGCTGTGTGGTTGCCGTTGTCCAAAGCTTCGGCATTGTCATGGAGGAACGTGGCCAGACGTTCGGAATCCTTGTTGCCGTCGTAGCTCACGGCCGATGGTTGCGCCAGGTTGAACCGGGCGTCGATCGTCTCCCCTTCGTCGGCGATGAGCGCCCCCACGAATCGCCCGTTGCCGGTGTACAGACGTGCCAGCACCGGTTCGGTGGCGCGGCCGGACATCGAGAATTTGCCGTCGATGGCTGTGGCGGTCACGTTCTGCAACGTGCCTTTGTACATGTAGACCACGCGCAGGTTGCCTGTGCCGTATCCCTCGATTTCTCCGTTTATGCGGAATGAACCGTCGCTGCCGCACGAAGTGAGGAATACGCCCGCCAGGGCGAGAAGAATAGCAAATACAGCATGGAAAATATGCTTGATAATCTTGGTCATTGCGGTAAGGTGAAGTAAGACTTTTACAGCGGAAGCGCACTGTAAGGACAAAGATAGTGGTTTCCCGCAAATTTCGCCGAAAATCAGCAGACAAAACGGTGTGTACGCCTCAGTTTTTCGGTTGCTGCCTGCAGTGAACAATGTGTATTTGCCAGTGGTTAGGCTAATAGAGCTGTTGTCACGGGGCTATAGGCTATTTTTGCCAATTTTGCCGAACATAGGTAAAAGTTTTGAACTCCGTTCCATTTTGCGTTTCAACCGCTTTATGCATAACTTTGCAGCTGTTTATGAGAGGAAGACTGATAGCCATACTGCTGGTGCTGGCAACATTGTGGTGTGCCATGCCTGCAAGTGCCCAGATTGTTACGATGCCTGACGACAAGATAAACGTCGACTCGCTGCGCCGGGCATTTGCCGACACGCACTATTATTTCGGCCTTTATAAGGATAACTATTTCATATTCGGCCCCCCTATTGGCAAGAAACCTACCAAAGACAACACCAACATCAAGTTCCAGATTTCCATAGCCCAGAAGCTTACGAAAAACACGCTTCCGTGGGGCACGTATCTCTACCTGTATTACACCCAAAAAGTGTTCTGGAATGTGCTGGAGAACTCCATGCCCATGACCGACCTCAATTTCAATCCCGGTATCGGCCTTAACAAGCCCCTGTTTGTCAAGGACCGTTTCGTGGGTAGCCTGTCGCTTCAGATCGAGCATGAAAGCAACGGCCGTGACGGCGATGAATCGCGTTCGTGGAACAAGATCAGTTTCGGCGGCAGCATTATGGTCGACCCTCAGTTTGTGGTGTTCGGAAAATACTGGATTCCCATCATCGACGGTGTGAACAATAAAGACATCCTCAAATACTGCGGCATCTACCAGTTCGGCTGGCAGGTGCATTCGGTCAACCGCAAATTCGCCACATCCATCACCTTGGTGAAACGCGAGGGCTGGAATTTCAACTATAACGTGATTTTTGAGGCTGCCTACCGCTTCTCCACCAAAAGCAACCAGTATCTGTTCGCACAGTTCTACAGCGGCTACGGTGAAGGTTTGCTGGCCTACAAGGAATACCACCAGCAGCTCCGCATCGGTATCGTCATCAAGCCCACCCTCTTCTCAGAATACTGATTCCGCGGCCTCCCCACGCCTGCATTCGGGCCTGCAAAGCTGAAAATTGCTGAAAAATGCAGAAAAGTTTGGTGATGTCGAAAAAAGTTCCTACCTTTGCAACGCTGAAACCGGAAAACATCTTCGATAGGTTTCGGTTTGAAACAAAAATGGTGCCATAGCTCAGTTGGTAGAGCAAAGGACTGAAAATCCTTGTGTCACTGGTTCGATTCCCGTTGGCACCACTGAAAATCAGAGAGTTACAGAAATGTAGCTCTCTTTTTTTATGTTCTTTTACCTTGAAAACGCCCTGAGATACGCAGACTGTGTAAACCAGCGTGTAAACCGTGTCAACCACAGTAAACGTAGTTTGTTACAAGTCGAAAGTGCTGAGTAACAACGAATCACCTCTAATGCTGAGAGTGACAAAAGACAGGAAACGTAAATATGTCAGTTTGGGCATATCCGTGAATCCTGAGAATTGGGACTTCTCAAAGAATCAGCCGAAAGCTGAATGTCCCAATCGTGAGTACATAGAATTGCTCATAGCCGACAAACTCAAGGAATATTCGGCTAAGATTGTTGAGCTGAAAGCTACCAATCAGGAGTTTACATCAACTACTCTTGTTGAGAAAGTCTGTGTAAACCGTGTAAACCGAAAGACGGTAGGTGACTTATTCAGAGAACACATTAACAGTCTGACTGCATCAGGTCGCAAGAGCTATGCCTTATCTATCAAGCAGTTATATAACTCATTAATAGAATTTAACGGACATCTTGATATTCCTTTCGCTGAAATGGATATAGTTTGGCTTAGACGCTATGAAGCCTTTTTAAGAAGAAAGGGATTGGCAGAGAATACCATCGGCATACGATTCCGCACACTCCGCTCCATTTATAATGTGGCGATAGAGGAAGATGCAGTTTCCGCTGAACTATATCCGTTCAAGAAACTGAAAGTGTCGAAACTTCATCAGGAAACAGCCAAACGAGCATTATCTAAAGAGGATATTGAGCGTGTGCTATCTTACAAATCCACAAATCGCTATATGCGATTCCCTATTGACATCTTCGCTTTTACCTACTATTGCGGAGGAATCAACTTTGTGGATATAGCACATCTGACAAAGGCTAATATCGTTGATGGACGGTTGATATACAAACGACAAAAGACCAAGAAGCTGATAAAGATTCCGCTACAACCGCAAGCGGTTGCACTCATCGAAAAGTACAGTGGCGATGATTCGCAATATCTCTTTCCGATACTATCCGACTTCCACAAAACAGATATTCAGCAAGCCAATAGAATCCACAAAGTAATCTCTAAAGTCAACGAGCGACTGAAACAGATAGGCGAATCGCTGAATCTTCCTATCCCTCTGACAACCTATGTGGCACGCCACAGTCAGGCAACTGTGATGAAACGTGCCGGAGTTTCCACAGCAGTAATCCGTGAGATTATGGGACACAGTTCTGAACGTGTAACGCAGATATACCTTGACAGCTTCGACAACGAGCAAGTTGATAACGCCCTGAAATCCCTCTAAATGCAGAAATATCCCGTCAGTCATTAAGATGGGCGGGATATTCTTTGTAATTTTGTAGTCTAAAACGCTTCAGATATGGAACTTTCAGAATTTCTAAATACACGCAAACCGTTTCCCCCACTTCCTGATTATTATAGAGAATCATCAGAATGGGAGGAAAGCCAATTTTTTAATGCGTGGATAATGAAATATCCTGAAAGCAAATATGAAGAAATTATTGAGCGACTAACATATATTCGCTCATATACATTGTTGTTTCCTGAATTTGACGGAGAACAATGGCAACCGTCACAAGACGCTACAAATTATTATGACAACCGAAAACAACGGATAGAGAAAAGCGGTCTGTCGGAAGATGAATTTAACGAATTTGAAATACTGCAAGAATCTATCTCAGACTTAGGACTATCATCTAAAGCCACTTTCGATTTCATTGTCTTTATATGGCATGAGCTATCCAAGTGGCTCTATCGTGGTACTATTGAGAGAATGGAGGATAGAATCAATAGACTTGTGGCAAGGATTGATGAACGCCCCAATGACAGCATGGAACTTGATATAAAGGTTGGGAGCAAGCATTTCAAGTTTGCTAATCAACAATTTATCAAATCTATCATAGCATCTTTTATAAATTCTCGCCTTGAATCAGACAATCAGGTTGAAACCATATATCCGGCAAAGCGAGAGATAGATTATATTCTTGTGCGTACCATTTTGCAGTTCCTCCCTATAAAACATAAAAAACAGAAAAAAGGTACGTTCACACAAGCCGAAAGGAATTTAGGTCTATGTGTTTTGTGGCTTACGGGTGAACTCAATCATAAGAAAGGCGACGACCCCACGGACTACTGCACAAAAGACAACAACGCCACCTTTGACAAACTTATGAGAGATTACAAGGATATGCCCCTCCCCATAATCTCGCCACTATTTTAGAGTAAGAAAAACGCGAAAATTCTACGCTTACACAGCTCTGCGGGTTGCTGTAATTTTGCCACCGAAATCAGGAAAGCAGACCACACGTTGTGGCTGACCTATCCCCTGATTCACAAAGCAAAATGAACTACACAATCAATGTGAAACCCGCAACAATCGAAGTGTACAACAACGTAGAAGCCCACAAAGAAGTACGGGCTATGATGGCTCGTGGAGAACGCATGGCGATGTTCTTCGCCCTCGACAAGTACGGTTGTGAAACCGTCAGAATCGAAAGCCGCACCACACAGCGGTTCACCTACCAACTTAACCAAAACAGCCTCAACTGGCTACTCGGCTATCTCACCAACGGTACAACCGAGGACTGCGATGTTGACCCCTCGGTTCCCGTCAAGACCTCGGAAACAAGCGATGACAGCTTCCGCAAGGCTATGCTCATGGCGTTTGTCAATGCCAAAGTGGGCAACTTCCAAACGCGCCCCGCATTCCTTGACAGACCGGGCAGACTGACAACTACCGCAACATTCAAGCACGGCTCTATTCAGTTCTTCACCGAGCGAGATGAGGAGATAGAGAACTTCCTCCAAGAACATAAGCTTATCGGCTAACAACTATCATTTCGAGAATGGGGAGGGATAGAACTCCTTTCCCATTCTCTAAAATTCTCCAATTCAAGAATATCTCATCTTATATAATGGAAAGAAAGGCAGTAAGCATTAGCAGAGGGCAACATCTTAGCGATGTGTACCCGACAATAGAACGGAATACAATTCTCTGTAAGAAGCTTACGGGATTGGGTGCTACATATTCAGAGATAACAGCAAAACGCAATTCCATAATAGTAGTTCCTAATCTTCCGGCTATTACGGGCAAATGCGCAGTACACAAATCTGATAATCTTTTTGGCGTAATGCAAAAGGTAACGACTGATGATGTGGTCAAATATCTTGAAGATACATTGACAAAGAAGAAGTTTATCAAACTGATTGTTACCCCTGAAAGTTTCTATAAGGTAAAAAGTGCCTTTGCAGAGGTAGATATGGATATATATGTCAACTGCTTCATGCTTCTTGATGAGTGCCACAAATTGATAAAAGATAGGGATTACCGTTCCGATATAGTTTTGCCGGTTGAGGACTTCTTCAAGTTCGACAATAAGGCTCTTGTGTCGGCTACGCCCATCATTCCGAGCGACCCACGCTTTGAAGAATCCGGATTTTCGTTAGTGGAGATTGTTCCTGATTTCGATTATGTGCAGAATATTCAGTTTATTCACACGAACAATATGCTTGAAGCGTTCAGAAAGATTCTGCCACTTATGGAGGAACAACAGAATCCGAAACGGAGCATCTGTTTCTTTATAAACAGCACAGATATGATATTTCAGCTAATCACCAAACTTGGAATCGCAGAAAGATGTTCGGTTTTCTGTTCGGATAAAAGTGTGGTTAAGTTGAAAGGACTTGGCTTCAAAAAGGCTTATACTGATTGGTCTGACAAACACAAGGCACAATTAATGTTCTTCACTTGCCGATTCTATAATGCTCTTGATATAGAAATGGAGGAAAAGCCTGATGTCGTTTTTGTAAGCGAACCATATTTTGCAGAATACACCATTGTTGACCCTTGTACCGATGTTGTTCAGGCATTAGGGCGATTCCGCAACGGCATATCCTCTGCAACCCATATAGTTTCTACTAAAGACACCATACCGCAACGCACAAGAGAGGGAATCACCGAATTTATAAAAGCGAGTGAACACGCCTACACAATAATCAACACTCTATATAACAGCTCACAATCTAAAGAGGAGCGCAACGCTTTCAGAATAGCATTGGAAGCAATGCCTTACAACAATATGCTCCGATATGGGGAGAAAGACTACTTCGCCATTGATAATTACATTGATGATGAGTTGGTTAAATCCGCTTACAATAATCTTACATCTTTGTTGGCTCTATATGAACAAAGTGGATATTTCAGGATTCTCACGGTAAATAAAGCCATGTTCCGATTCGGGGAGCATGAAAGACTGTCGCTGTTCGGCACAGTAAGATGCACTAAAGACCTACGAAAGAAAATTATTGAGATTCTTGACAATATAAAGGAGGACATGGGAACAACCCTTTTCGATTCATACGTTGAAGAACTGCGAGAGAAAGATTCATTCATAGTTGACGCATATTTCTCCCTCGGCAGAGAGATAATCGAACAGAACCGATACGGTGTCAAGGCTATCCGTGAGCTGATGATTGTCAATGAATACAACAAGAGCCGAAACAGTGACGCATTTATAAAGGCACTCAAAAATTCGTTTGAAGTGGGTAAGAAATACCTACGTTCATTTGTAAAATCCGAATTGATACGCCTACATACCAAATTTGGTGTCAAACACCCCAAGGCTATAACGGCAGAAACAATTAAAGATTACTTTAACGTAATCGATACCGCCCGAATAGGAAACAATAAGGCAATCTATATCATATCTCCAAAATTTTAGAATGGCGTACTTTTTTCTGAAAATCGCTTTTTTATAGGGTGATTTCAGAAAAGGTACACGATTCATAATTTTCTGAATTGACAAGCAGTTTTTTCACTCGTTTTTCGGTTCAGGAACAAAGAAGAACTTTTACCATATGCTGAAATTTTCAATATTCCAGTCTCAATAAGTGTCCTAATAGCGCCCTGCAATTTCATTCTCCGAGTGACATTCCCGACATTATAAAATCTGTCAAGTCAAAACGTACCTTTTTGAGATATTCTATAAATAGAACTTTCAAAGCAAAAAGGTACGACCACCTTAAAACTATCCCCCCTACCATAGATAATGCACTCCTGAAAAAATTTGGAAAGTTGTCTATATCAGAGTTGACCCTCTTTTAACTCCCCCCTCTCAACCTTAAAAAGAAAAGCGAATATAAACGTAAAAACCATAGTGGAGAATTAACCTATCCAAAATAAAACCGACTATTCTTATCTGACGGTAATAGTTATCGTCCTTGCAATCAATAACACTTACTCCAAAATGGAAACAACCACCGCAACCGCATTGGCTACAACAGCCATCACTACCTCAGAACTCAACACCGTAGCAGAAGATGTGCAGTTTGAGGACATCAACGTGACAACCGCACCCCCCGTCACTTTCCTTGAAGCAAACACATCGGCTATCTCTATCGAGGAACTGACCGTTAACTGTGTCGTGCCTACATGGGCGAATCAGGAGCTTACAATCTCTCATCAGGACTTCATCAACACCGTGCATGATGCCGCCTGCAACGTGTTCAGCGGAGAACTCATCAATCAGCCGGAAATTCGTGTGTCACACATCGTCCGTGGGCGCATACCCTCCGCACTCGGCAAACGTGCGTCTGAACTCCTTGAATCGGAAAAGACGCAGTTCTATCAGCGACTTGCCTTTGCGTTTACCATTCCCTCTATCCACGAAACGATAGACGGGCAACGCCTTGAACTCTGCATAGGAGGTGTGCGCAACTACAACGACCTGAATCTCTATCGTGCCAACCGTGGCGCAGAGAAGTTCTCAGTCTTTATAGGCTGGAGAATGAATGTCTGCTCCAATCAGGTGCTGACAGGACAAGGCGCAAAGATTCAGCTTGAAGTTATGTCGCTCCACGACCTCTATAAGCAGGTGCTTGACTTGTTCTATACGTTCCGTCCGGCACAAGACATTCATCTGTTGCAGACGCTTTCGCAAACTCGCCTGACAGAAACGCAGTTCGCCCAAATCATAGGGCGAATGAGGCTCTATCAGGCTCTGCCTAACCGCTATCAGCGCAACGTGCCTAAACTCCTGATAACCGATAGTCAGATTAACAATGTCTGCCGTGACTTCTACGCAGATCCGAATTTCGGTGTCAAGGACAACACGATTTCGATGTTCGACTTTCACAATCTTCTGACGGAAGCCAACAAGAGCAGTTACATCGACAGCTATCTGCAAAGAGCCGTCAACGCTACCGAAGTGTCGGTTGGCATCTGCAACGCTCTGCATGGCGATTCACAGTACGCTTGGTTTCTTGGCTAAGTGCTTATTGATTCTTGAAAAATCGGGCATTTCCCAGTCTTTGGGGAGTGTCCGATTTTCTTTCCCAAGACACTTAATAATCAAGTAAAATCTTCAAAATTTCGGACATGACAACAGATTGCATCGTTTCAGAAATACAACTTAAATACCAACCTCAACCGCTCACAGAGACAATAAACGGAGCAAAAGACATTCATCAACTCCTTATAAAGCGAGTTTACGATGAAGAAACAATCGGTTATAGAGAGACATTCAAAGTTCTGCTCCTGAACAACTCAAACAAGATAATCGGTTACACCACTATATCGGAGGGCGGTCTGACTTCTACCATTGTTGATGTGCGGATGATTATGCAGACCGCATTAGTCAGCAACGCTACGTCAATCATTCTTACTCACAATCACCCGTCAGGCAATCCACGCCCAAGCGTACATGATGATAACCTTACGAAGAAAATCAAATCGGCATGTGAGCTGATGGATATTCGCTTGCTCGACCATATCATAGTTACGCCTTACGACTGCTTCTATTCCTACTGCAACGAGGGCAGACTGTAATCTTATGTTTTAGAGCATAATCCGCATAATTCCGCATCGTTCCATGCCATAATATCAACGCTTTTTAGTAATTTTGCACTTGATTTCCGAAAGGAAGTCAGACATATTATACAAGAGCGTTATTGAAACTCATCGTTAACTATCGAATTCTCGCAAAATTCTAAGGGACAACGAGGGTGGCAACAACGCTCACGCTTCGGCTATATACCCAATTCGGGACTATATAACCTCCAAGCGTGGGCGACTGTTGCTTATCCGTCCCATAGGCAAATGCGAGAAGCCTGATAGTTGGATAAGCAAGATACAGTCCTCACGCTTTTGTCGTTATTAACAGAGCCGTTTCAATGGAGGATGAGAAACGATAGTATTTGAAATGACAAGAACATTACTATCATTGTTCATTCTAATCTGTACCTCTCTGACCTCGTTAGGGAGTGAGCTTGTTTACAGTAGTCCTGCAGAGAAAACATATGTAGATACCTCTTGTTGTAGGATAGTAGATTTAGGAAATGGTGAGATTGCTTATCAAGTCACTTACATAACTATCTACACAGCTATCCAAGCAAATGGCACTAAAAAAGCCGTTTACGTTCAACAATATAATAAAAATTGGACGCATACAAGAATAATACATCGCCAATATTATTCGGAAAACGGCACTCTTATATCATGGTCTGATGCTTGCGGAGATTGGTTCTCAATCAATAAGAATTCAATAGGCGCGACAATGCGCGATAATGTAAAAATCTTTTTCTAATAAATTGATACCCAACAAATAAATCAACAAATGGGCATATTCTCATATATAAAAACTTCTAAAAACGAGAAGAGAATTCAAGCACTTTTAAATGAGATTGGAGAGATTTTTTATCATGTTGAATGCGTTGAACGCAAGAACCTCAATCTATTTTCAGCATCAGAAATCTCACGTTACAAATCTGATTTATGCGTTGTCGTAGATAAAGTTTTTGAAATAGAACATATCTGCGACAACGGAGATAGACAAATATTGAGAACCACAAGATACAGCAACAGATGGTATCCACGTAGAACATTGGGAGTTGTTATCAAGAAAATTTTAGAAACGGTTATATCTTGTCGTACTCATCTTAATGAACCGCCAATATACCAAGAGGAATATGACGTGTTTATGCGATACAACTTATAAGTAAGCTATGCATATTCAACAATACATTTACGATATAGGTACTGTCCTATTTCAACTTGGATTCGATTTGCAGAATCAGGCGATGTCAGAACAACCTCTGAATATTCATAGTCAGGTTAAACAGACTATGGATAACCTAACCTACTATCTACACAATCTCAATTCAGACCTTGACGCTTGCCGATACAGCCTTATTAAAGACGGAGAGTGCAATCTGAATCCGATAGAGATAGAGTCACTGAAAGGAGCATTATATCATCTTCTTAACGGAGGAAGCTACACTCATAATGGAGAATCATCAAGTCCGACTACCGAACTTTATAAGATGATGTTCCTGATTGATTCTCTCTATCGGCTAATGGCTCATGGAACGCAAGGCTCAAAAGAATACATCTTTGACAGAATAACGGATAAAGACAGATGAAGAAAGCAATCTACATATTATCAGGATTAGCAATGCTCATGGCATCTTGCTCAACACATCGCAATAAGACCGTCAATGACTCCTTACTGATTGGGACATGGGAACAGCCTAATGTTACGTTAGACCTCAAAGCCAACGGACATTACGACTATCTTTATAAAGAGGACGGTTACAGCGACAAGCAATCCGGCAGATATTTCGCTGACAAGGATTCGGTAGTGCTTTATGGCTTCTATCCACAAGCCTATACACCTGAATCCAAAAATGAGCGGTGGACTATCCGCAAACTCACGCAGGATTCACTGACCGTCTATGTTCACAAATCAACAGTAGTGTTGAATGGCGATATACTCAACACTGCCGGAAACGAAATAGAAATATTCACTCGCAAAAACGACAATAAATGAGAAAAGAAATCAAAATGCTAATTATGGCTATCTGTGCCGTAGTAACGGTTCCTCTGCTGACCTCTTGCGGAGATGATGATGAACCGACTTACCTCTATTCATATTGGGAAAGTCTTAAAGCAATTAGAGTGCAACCCTCACAAACATCAGTAGAGATAACTCCAATGGCTCAAGGGGATGGAGTAGTTCTTTCACCGAATAAATCTGATTTGGAGGATTTTGAAAGCCTTGATCTCGTTAAGCTTTGGAGTTTGGATAGTCTTGACCCTGCCACGGAATATACTATTGGCGAAGTGCGTTGTAAATGGGGTTGGAGTAGTTTCACTTTTGACAATCTGACCCCCAATACGTCCTATTACTATCGAGTAATCACAATGGCAACCTCAACAGTAGGGGATGAAATAACAGAGTACAAGATTGTTTACGGCGATATATATTCATTCAAGACAGCCTCCGAAGATTGATTGACATTATCCCTAATGCGTACTTTTTCTTGAATAATTCTCTTTGTAAGAGTAAATCAGGAAAAAGTACGCGAAACAAGCCAATTTCAAATTACTCTCTTAGCTCTATCAATTCTTCCGACAGATGAAATACTTACCATTCTTTCTAATCTACTTGATGTTACTTTGTGCTTATGGATGTGGAGGCACGCACTATTTAGTAGAGACAGACCCATTGGCACAATACAGAGATACTATAATAGGAAACTTTGAGGGCAACAACATTGACACATTGATTGCAGAGCCTATTGATACGACGATTGACCGCAGTTTATGGTCTTGGAGAATTTACGGCAAGAGCAATACAGTTGATACGCTAATTCTGTCGCAACGCTTTATTGTCAGGCTGATTCAAGAGGGAGATTTAGACGGAAACGGAACAGATGAATTTGGAGTAAGGAGAGAAACAGATGCCGGAACGTGGGATAACTACTGCATTTATACTTATGACAATGGCAAGTGGAAATATCTCATAGAACCTATATGGACTTACAGCGACCATTTCTATACTGACCTGAACAATGGGAATGATGTTGTAGATAGAGTTGGAGAATCAGGATATATCAAAGCCCGCTTTAGCGATATTCGTAACGATGATTTTTGCATAGTTGACACCCTGATACCAATTGCCTCACACTCTATCCCAAATCATGATTAGCAACGTACATTTTTCAGGAATAATACAATTTATAGAGCATAATCCGAAAAAGTACATTGACAGTGACAATATTTTCCCCTTGATACATTTCAATGTCAGAGTTTTTTGCTAAATTTGCATATACATAAAATTATGCATATATGGCAACCCTTGAACAAGAAATAAAACGAGGAAAGAAGCCAGAGCCGAAAAAGGTCTCTGAGTTTTCTTCAAAATGCCGCACCCTATATTTTTATGGTTTAGAAAAAGGAGACCAATTTACTATTCCTACCGATTACGAAATATGGGAAGAAGTCCTTAATGGCACAACTTTACAGTACATAAACATAACTCTGACTTCTGGCGTTGAAAAACATCTCTACCCAGCTGTGTTTTGTAAGTCACGAACCATATACAATGAAGATGGTACTTCAACAGGCAAGCGTGTTTTCACAACTGGCACTGCCGCAGAACTATTTCAAAGTTGTGAAAATGTTCAAGAAGGCATGGATGCACTACGAGGAAAGACGCTAAGAGTTACAGATATGAAAACTGTTCGCACCTTACGATACGGAACTACTTCTCTAATGGATGCCCAAATACCTACCATTGACATCGTAGAATAATCTATCCTATATCGTTTTGTCGTACACCATATTCCTGAACTTAAAAAAGACATTGAGCGAATCATTAACGAATACGAAGAACAATACAACCGCGAAAACGACATACATTCCGATAGACAGTAACCTATCCCATATAATCTGCGACAACGCATTGAGATAGTTAAACATTTATTAACAAATACAGTCTGTGTAAACTGAGGTGTAAACCAAGCAAACAGAACATAGAAAATACATTAGAGTTAGCGACTCTTCTGATTTATAAAGTGCCATAGCTCAGTTGGTTGCTTCCAAAAGTGAGCGACAGCGAGCTTTCGGAAGCCGAAGAAGAGCAAAGGACTGAAAATCCTTGTGTCCCCGGTTCGATTCCTGGTGGCACCACTGAAAATCAGAGAGTTACAGAAATGTGGCTCTCTTTTTTGTTCTTTGGCCTTGGGAATGACACGGAAAGCTCCCTGTGGAGCGGTATTATGCTTACTTCTTGATGTGCAGTTGATTGAATATGATAAGGAAAGCGGAAATCTCCGACGCGGAAGCCATTGCGTCGATTTATAACGGATATGTGACAGGCACTGATATCACCTTCGAGGAAGAGCCGGTGCCGGTCGATGAGATGGCTGCGCGGATAGCTGGAATCTCATCACGCTTCCCCTATTTGGTGTGGGAAGAGGACGGCGAGGTGCTGGGCTATTGCTATGCTCACGCATGGAAGGAGCGTTCGGCCTACCGCTATACGGCCGAGACCACCGTCTACCTGGCGCCTTGTGCTGTTGGCCGGGGCATCGGGATGGCGCTTATGTCGCATCTCGTTGCCGATTGCCGGGCCATAGGGCTAAAGGCGTTGGTTGCCTGCATCACAGATGGGAATGCCGCAAGCAACGCACTGCATGAGAAACTGGGGTTCAGACAGGTGTCACATTTCGAGAAAGTGGGAATGAAGTTCGGACGGTGGCTGGATGTTGTTGATTATGAGTTGATTCTGTGATGACAGAGAGGGGCGGCAGAAGCTGTTACTGATGGCAGATGCTGTTGCGATAGGCTTTCAGTTACTTTTCCGGAAACCGGGCTATCGCTGTGTCTAACTCACGGAGTATTGCGGTACTTTTATGCATTCACACGCCTTATGGATTTCATAACATTCAACTTGACGAGGATTAACTGGGTCAAAGGTGATGCCTAATCTTTCAGACAGCCGATTGGGATTACCTTTACTCCGTCCTCGCGGGTGTATGCCATTTCTCCGCCTGTGAGAACGATCAGTAAATCCGGTTCGCGAAGTCTGATTTGCTTTTCTGTTTTGTTCTTCTCTGCTACAAGGCGTTTGATTTCAAGGAGGTGCTTTGCCCCATCCTCAATCTCTCGACTGCCGAGTTTACATTCGATAAGTGCGTATCGTCCGTCATCAAGGTGTAAAACAGCATCAGCTTCTAAACCAAAGCGATCGTGATAATATGACAACCGTCCACCCAATGCTTGCGAATAGACCCGCAGGTCCCGGAAGCAGAGACATTCAAAAATGAATCCGAATGTATTAAGGTCAAGTTCAAGACTCTCGGGAGACGCTCCCAAAGAAGCAACGGCGATAGAGGGGTCCACAAAACAACGCTTCTTTCCTGTGCGTATTACCGTCTTTGAACGAATGGCCGGCGACCATGCCTCTATGTCGTCTATGACAAACAGTTTTTCCAACGCTCCAACATAATCGTCAAACGTCGGCATAGATGTTCCTTCCATCTCCTCCGCAACATCTGCAACCATTGAAGTTTTCTTCGCCAGAGTACAGATATTCCGAGCATAAGAACGAAGAATCAGTCGAGCCAATGTTGGATTTCTACGGGTCTTGTCCACTCTTGAAATGTCCTTATCGCAGATTTCATCAACATAATCCTTTGCTATTAGCAGTTTTGCCTTTGCGCTCATTTCATCAAGCGAGGCTGGCCATCCACCACGGCATGCGGCAAATATCAGTTGCTCAATAGAGAGTTGCGACATTTCGCCGTCAATATCATAATCAGGCTCGTCAAATAGACGGCGCAATGAAATAGAACCATTCGATTCAAGAGATTCAAACAGACTCATCGGATACATTGCCATTTTGGTAATGCGACCGGTTCCGGTATGCATTATCTCATCATCGTCAATTACGGTAGAGCCGGTCAGAATAAACTGTCCTTTCTCTCTACGTTCATCTACAGCATGACGCACTGCATCCCATATAACCGGAGCAACCTGCCATTCATCAATGAGGCGGGGTGTTTCGCCTTTAAGCAGTAGCGACGGCTTTGTACGTGCAGTAGCAAGATAGCCTTCCCGACGGTCCGGATCCTGCATTTTTATGACGCTTGCCGCCCGACGTTCAGCCGTAGTAGTCTTGCCACACCACTTAGGTCCGGCAATCTGTACCGCGCCGAAAGCTTCAAGCCTCAGATCAAGAGTCTTGTCGGCAATTCTGTTCAGATATTTCATCTCTTTCATGACTGACTGCGAAAGTAGTGATTTTATCCGAGTTGGCCAACTTATTTTATGATTTTGATAAATTTTGATTTGTGATTTTGACTGAATACACTTTGTTAAATTGAGTTAATGTGCTTTGGCTATTTGCTTATTTATTGGGATGGATTGCGAAAAAGGCAACACGCTCAAATCAGAAATTCGGGTGAATAATTATTCGACTGGTGATTTCCCGAATGGGTGAAAGAAAAGAAGGACTGCCCAAAATGAGCAGGCTTAAGGCAGGATTGAAATCTTCACAGATGCCGGATGCTGGTTCGATAGGCTTTCAGTTACTTTTCCGGAAACCGGGTTATCGCTGTGTCTAACTCACGGAGTATTGCGGTTTTGTCATCCGGCAATGCTCCCGTGACTGGTATCGTGTTGGAAACGTGGTGTCCGAGCAGGTTTACGCGGATGTTCAGTCGGTCGATAAGTGTGCGCGTCTCAACCAGGCGCTCAATCTCCGGTTCCTCTATGTATGTGCTGTCCAGGACTTCCTGATATAATCGGGATTCGGGAAATATCGTCAGTGAAACGATATTGATAATGCAGGGATGCAGCTGGTTGAGAACGTCGGCTGTGGCTATCGCGCTTGCCTCGCCGGCGCCTTTGCCTCCGAGTCCGTTTAGATAAAATACATTGTAGCGGATTCCACGCCTGGCACGCGGTTGCCACCGGCGGATAACCTTCAGGTCTTCCTCCACCTCCGATAACGGCGACATGCGGAACGGTGTGCCATGATAAAGGCTGTAAAACTTGCATTTGTGCCAAGTGCACCCGGATGTAAGTTGCAGGAGTTGAGAGTTGGCTTCGTAGGGAGGTCGCCACACTTGCCCGGAGAAATGTAGTTGAGGATAGATCATATTACTATATTTTTGTTAATTTTGCATCACAAAATTAGGTGATGGTCAGAACGAAAGCAATAACTTACCGGAAGGTGGGACCCTTACCTGAAAGTTCGTTTCGCACGTTGTCAACAAGTTCCCTTAGTCACAGCGGCGTGCGGACTTTATTGCGGCGCTTGTCGAAAATATCTGTCGGACAAATGCCCCGGTTGTCATGAGAACGAGAAGGCTATATGGTGCAAAATAAGGTCTTGCGTCAAGGGTAAGGGTTACCATTCTTGCGCCGAATGCCCCAAGGAAGTAGGGGGGTGCAAGATATATTCCAATCTCATAGGTAAGATATTTGCCTTTATTTTCAGGTCTGACCGGTCGGCTTGCATCAGCTACATCCGCGAGCATGGCGAGCAGGCTTTCGCCGAGGAAATGACTAAACGTAAATGTCAGACAATTAAACGGAAATAAGAACCATGTTTATCGCAATTCTAACATATAAGAAACCGTTGGGCGAGGTTGACCGCTTCCTTGCCGCACACCGTGACTATCTCGCTGAGCATTATGCTGCCGGCGATTTCATTGCCTCGGGTCCGCAGACTCCACGCGTCGGGGGTGTGATCATGATGAACGTTGAAAGCCGCGTGACAGTGGATGCCATCATCGCGCAGGATCCTTTCCATATCAACGGCATCGCCGACTATCGGATTGTGGAATTCACCCCGACAATGTGTTGCGACGACAACATGAAGCATCTGCTGGCATGATTGAGACGGAAAGATTGATTTTGCGCCCCTGGCAGGAATCGGAGGCTGCGATTCTATATCGATATGCGAGCGATCCTGATGTCGGTCCTGTTGCAGGATGGGCTCCACATGCGTCGGTGGCCGACAGTCTTGAAATTATCCGGACGGTATTTGCCGCTCCGGAGGTCTATGCAGTTGTCCTGAAGGACACAGGCGAGCCTGTGGGCAGTTGCGGGATCATGGTCTCCGACGGCCTCCATTCCGCCGATATGAAGCAAGGAGAAGCCGAGATCGGCTACTGGATAGGGAAGCCCTACTGGGGGCAAGGTCTGATTCCGGAAGCGGTTGAGGCGTTGTTGGCACGGTGTTTCAATAATCTGGCACTTGATGCCGTGTGGTGCGGATATTATGAAGGGAACAACAAATCGAAACGGGTCTGTGAAAAATGCGGCTTCAGGTTTCACCACACCAACCACGGCATCCTGTCGCCGCTTGGAGACACACGCACGGAGCATTTCTACAAAATGACCCGGGAGGACTATATTGCCATGCACGGCCATTGAAAGCATCCCGCCGCCATACGCATCCCTTTGATGCGCCGTCGCAACAAATTTATCACTTTTCTTATCGTAGAGCCCGGGCTGTTTACCAGTGCAGAAGCTCAGGCTTCAGAAGGAAATCAATCAAGCCGATGGTTACGATTCCCGACTCGTTACGCTTAGGTTTTATGTGATCTTTAACCACGATTATTTTTTTGAAGGAGTCATCGATATTGAGCAGGGATGCCGATTCCTGGCGCTCTTTGGCATCGGTAGGCATTATGAATGCAGATTGGATATAATAGCGCTGACTACCTCGATTTACTACAAAATCAACCTCATATTGTTTTCTTATACGTTTGCCATCTTCTCCAACGGGGCGTGTTTCCACAACTCCGACATCCACAGAATACCCTCTCATCCGTAATTCGTTGTAGATAACATTTTCCATGATGTGGTTTTCTTCCGTCTGACGGAATCCCAATATGGCATTTCTTACTCCCATATCCGTAAAATAATGCTTGGAGTGTTGATATACTTCTTCCCTTTGATATCGTATCGTATCGCTTTTTCTGTGAGGAACGCATCTGCAAAATATGAAAGGTATGCGTCTATGGTCTTGTCGGACAGGGTTACATTCTTTATACTTTTGAAAGTCCTTTCCAATTTGGATGGATTGGTCGGAGAACCTATTGAAGATGCAAGTATCTCCATCAATTCCTTAAGCTCTGCATCCGACCGAACCGAATGGCGTTCTTTTATATCGGTAATATATACTTTGGTATATAGTTCTTTAAGGTAGTTCTCTTTTGCCTCTTCATCTGAAAGAGTTAATATACGCGGAAGTCCACCATAAGTATAATAGTCTGGCCATGCATCAAGAGGATGGCGGTCATCAACCGTCATAAATTCAGCAAATGAAAGAGGATAAACGTGAATTTGAGTGCCACGCCCCCGAAACTCTGTAATTATATCGGAGGAAAGGAACTTTGAGTTACTCCCCGTCACATAAACATCAGCATTCTCAATTTTCAGATAACTATTTAATACATCCTCGAATTCTGGCACATGTTGCACTTCATCCAGAAGAATATAATGCATGTCACTGTCTTTGATTTTAGAATCAATGTAGGCAAGGAGAGCATCCGGATCGCGTAATGCCTTATTTCGTCTATCTTCCAGGTCAACTTGGATTATATGTGACTCGGTAACCCCATTTGACAAAAGATGCTCTTTGAACAGGTTGAACAGAAGATATGATTTACCACATCGACGTACCCCTGTTACTATCTTTATCAGGCCGTTATGCTTGCTTGCGATAAGCTGGTTAAGGTATTTCTCTCTTTTTATTATCATTGTTTTTTTCTTATTTCGGATTTATGGTACATGTACCAGTTTTTCGGAATACAAAGATAATGACAAACTATTATGTGTCCAAATGCTATTCCGAAAAAATGGACTTTTGACCGCTTTTTCGGAATAGCGACGTGGGCCACTTTTTATTTTTCCTAAATCATTCTCATCCTCTTTGGTGCGCCGTCGCAACCAATTTATCACATTATAATCTTAAACAATATACATCGCGATAATCTAAAACAATATACATCGCGGGAATTTGTGCAAATTGTTTGCAGGAGTGCCAGCGGGTTTATGGCGTTTTGTTTAATTTTGTGATTGAGGAGTGTTTCTCATGGCGTTTTTAAGAGACAATGATTATGATTGAGACCGGACGGCTTGTGTTGCGCCAGTGGCGCGGGGAGGATATGGCTCCGTTTGCGGAGATGAACCGCGACGTGGAGGTGATGGAGCATATGCCCAAATGCCTGTCGCTGGAAGAGAGCGTGCAGTTTTATCGCAGGATAATAGCCGAACACGAGGCCTGTGGCTATGGGCTGTATGCGCTTGAACTGAAGGACACCGGCACATTCATAGGCTACACCGGATTTCATCATTTCGATTTTGACGCCGATTTCGCTCCTGGCGTTGAGATTGGCTGGAGAATAGCACGCCGTTATTGGAATCAAGGTTACGCCACCGAGGCTGCCCGCGCCTGCATTTCCTATGCCCGCGCCAACCGCCTGTTCAATGAAATTTATTCATTCACCGCTGTGTGTAACCACCGGTCGGAACGGGTGATGCAGAAAATCGGGATGGAGCGGCACGGATGGTTCCTGCATCCGGCGTTGCCCGACGGTCATCGGCTGAAGCCTCATGTGGTCTATCGGCTTGATGTATGAAAACAGTGGCGGAAAGCACCAACGGCCGATAGCAATAAAATCAGTACGCGAATCCGATGGATTTTCCGTATCTTTGGCCGAGCATTAGATACGTTTTGAAAATTAATGACTACAGATATGAGCAACGAAATTCTTTATGTCCTCTTGCCTGATTATGCGGCGCATGAGGCGGTTTATCTTTCACAGGCCATCGCTTCCGATGAGTATGCTTTGAAGGAGCATCCCAAGTATGTCAACAAGGTTGTCGCCCCGACTATGGAGCCTGTGAAGTCGATCGGTGGATTCCGCACTTTGCCCGACTATTCGTTTGACACAATACCTGAGGATTACGCTGCGTTGGTGCTGGTCGGAGGCTTCGGATGGGCTACACCCGTGGCGGAAAATGTGGTGCTCGTAGTGCGTCGGGCCATTGCTGACGGAAAGGTGGTCGGTGCCATCTGCAATGCCGCATCGTTCATGGCACGGCATGGATTTCTCAATTCGGTGAGACACACCGGCAACGGGTTGGAGCAGTTGAAGTTATGGGGAGGGGAGAACTACGCCAATCCGGGCGGATATGTCCACGCACAGGCCGTCAGCGACAAGAACATAGTGACAGCCAACGGCTCCGCAACTCTTGAATTTGCGAAGGAACTCCTTTTGCTGCTTGAGAATGACACCCCGGAGCGTATCGACATGTACTACCAGTTCAACAAACAGGGATTCTGTGCCCTGTTCCCGGGATAAGCAGCTGTTGAAGAGGTCTGTCTTATCACAATCAAAATATATGAATTTACAATAAACTGAGTCAACCAATTGAATTCTGAGTTGAGTGACGGACTGGTTTTAGAAATTGAATTGATTTACCTATGAAAAGAGGAATGCCTTTGTTTGTGGCTGTGGTGGCCATGTTGTTGATGGCGGCAGGTGAGGCCTACGGGCTGATGGGGGCATGGCGCGGCGAGCTGCCGGTGGGGCAGATGAAGCTGCCGCTGGTGTTCAGTTTCACCGAGGATGCGGCCGGGCAGACGCATTGCACTCTCGCCTCGCCGGCGCAGGGTGTGGAGGGATTGCCTTGCGAAGTGGAAATGTCCACCGGCAATGCCGTTTCGCTCACATGCAACGCCATAGGGGCATCATATCAGGGAAACATAACCACCGGACTGATTATCGGAACCTTCAGTCAGCGCGGTTACTCGTTCCCGCTTGTTCTTTCGCCTGAAAGCCCGGTGGAGGACCGCCGCCCGCAGACACCCCGGCCACCGTTCCCATATCAGACCATCGACACCACGTTCACCGCTCCCGACGGTGCCGTGATGGCTGCCACCCTCACCTTGCCGGCCTCCATCGCTCCCGGAGCGAAAGTCCCGGCCGTGGTTATGGTGACGGGGAGCGGTCCGCAGAACCGCGACGAGGAGATTTTCGAGCATAAGCCGTTCGCTGTGATTGCCGACTGCCTTGCGCGCAACGGCATCGCCTCCCTGCGCTACGACGACCGCGGCACAGGCAAATCCACCGGCGAGTTCCGCCCCGCGACAACCGCAACTTTCAAGGACGATGCGTTGAGTGGCATCCGGTTCCTGCGCGGCATGGCTCCGGTGGGAACTGTCGGCGTGCTCGGCCATTCCGAGGGTGGCACCATAGCCTTTATGATCGGTGCGGGGGGAGAGGCCGATTTCGTTATTTCTCTGGCCGGAATGGCCGAATCCGGCAAAGAGACACTGATGAGGCAGAACCGGCATGGCATCGCTTCGCTGCCTCTCCCTGCGGATGATGTCGAAAGCAGCCTGAGCCTGATTGACAAACTGTTCGACACCATTGCCGGGCAGGCCCGCAACGGGGTGTCGGCTCCAATCGATGCCGATTCCATAGCCCGTGCATCCGGCCTGCATGTTCCGGAGGAGATCATGGCTTCGATCCGAGCTACCCAGCAGGTGCGCACCCCCTGGTTCGATGCGTTCGTCATTCTCGATCCGGCCGACTATCTCAAACAGGTACGTTGCCCCATCCTTGCCGTCAACGGCGAAAAAGACACGCAGGTGCATCCCGACAATCTTACGGTTATTCAGCAGCTTGCGCCGCAGGCCGAGGTGCACCTGATGCCCGGCCTCAACCATTTGCTGCAGCATGCCGTCACGGGCGACGTGAGCGAATACGGCACCATACGCGAAACCATCTCGCCTGAAGTGCTCGACGCCATCGTGCGTTTTATCCGCACCGGCGTCCACTCCGGATCATAATTCCGTGCAGTGTCCGTAATCTTTTTGCCGGTTCAGGTGTTGTTATTTGTGAACACAGTGCCGGCGCATGCTGCAGCTCCCGAATTTTCAATGATGTTGTAATTGCGGAAGCGTTCCGCCACTGGAAGTGCATGTCTTAAAATGTGTGCTTAAGTGTTAAATATGATTGTTTGCATTAACATAATTGGAATTATTCCTATATTTGTACAAATTTCAGAAAGAACAAGTGCATGGCAGAATACCACACCATCTCAGACAACGATATCGCTTCGATGATGCATAAGGCGGGCGTACGTCCGTCGGTGCAGCGCATAGCCATAATGTCGTTTGTGGGCAATTCCCGCCTGCATCCGTCGGCCGAGGAGATCTATCGCCATCTGCATGAGGCTATGCCGTCGCTTTCCCGGACCACAGTCTACAATTCGCTCCATACCCTGGCGCAGCTGTCGCTCATCAGGGAGCTGGAGATAGAACCCGGAATGACGCGTTACGATCTGGCGGCGCAGGCGCCGCATGCCCATTTCCGTTGCCGCAAATGCGGCCGCATCATCGATGTCCCTCTCGTTGTCCGGGCGAATGAATCCATTCCGGGTTTTCAGGTGGACAGCGTGGATGTGTTCTACAAGGGCATCTGCCCCGATTGCAACCGACTTACAGACCAAACAACATAACCAAAAACATTACAACATTACAACATGAAAGATCTTAAAGGAACAAAAACCGAACGCAACCTTCAGGTGGCTTTCGCAGGTGAGTCGCAGGCTCACACCAAATACGAGTATTATGCATCCCAGGCCCGCAAGGATGGCTACGAGCAGATTGCAGCCCTCTTCGAGGAGACCTCGCACAACGAAAAGGCCCACGCCAAAATCTGGTTCAAGATGCTTCACGGCGGCGAGATGCCCGACACAGCCGTCAACCTCAGCGACGCAGCCGCAGGCGAGCATTATGAATGGACCGACATGTACGAGTACATGGCACGCGATGCCGAGGAGGAAGGCTTCCCCGAAATCGCCGCACGTTTCCGCATGGTAGGCAAAATCGAGCGTCTGCACGAAGAACGCTACCGCCGTCTGCTCAGCAACATCGAGGAGGGCATCGTATTCTCACGTGAAGGCGACACCATCTGGATCTGCCGCAACTGCGGTCATGTGGTTGTCGGCAAGATGGCGCCGAAAGTATGCCCCGTATGCCAGCATCCGCAGAGTTTCTTCGAAATCGAAGCCAAGAACTATTGATACCCCGCAGTCATGGCAGAACTTGATTCCACTGTGCTTTATAAGCTCTCCTACGGGCTGTACATCGTGGGCGCGTTCAAGGACGGACGTCCCGTGGGTTGCACCATCAACACCTGTTTTCAGGTGACGAGCCAGAGCCCTCAGCTGCTTGTGGTCTCCCTGAACAAGAATAATTTCACATTGGAGGCCATACGTGAGTTCAAGCGATTCTCGCTTTCGATACTGTCGGAGGATTCCGACCCGTCGGTGATCGGCACTTTCGGATTCTCGAGCAGCCGCACAGTCGACAAGTATGCCGACTATGGTTACGATGTCCTGGCGGCCACGCCGTGTGTCAAAGGGCAGTTCGCCGGACGTCTGGCCCTTGAGGCTGAACAGTTTGTGGACTGCGGGACGCATGTGCTTGTAATCGGCCGGCTCATAGCCACCGAGCAGGGTTCGGGCACACCGATGACGTATGCGTACTATCACAATGTCATAAAGGGGAAGGCGCCGAAAAATGCGCCCACCTACCGTGCCGATGAGGATCCTGCCGAAACGCCGCAGGCCGGTAAACGCCGCTACAGGTGCGATGTCTGCGGCTACGAGGCGGAGTTCGACGGTGAAATCCCCGCAGACTATGTCTGCCCGCTTTGCCGGGCCGATGCGTCGCATTTTAAGGAGATAAACTGACCACTATATTCGTGAGATAAACGGTTCAAGCCGAAAGTTCGGTGCATTTGATTCTCGTAAACCGACATCGCATCCATCCACTTGTAGGGTCGCGACCTGTCGCG
>ERZ779956.372-NODE-372-length-25374-cov-1.963743_pt1 | contig 25374 bp, 18 predicted proteins | sample MGYA00511940_ERZ779956 | MGnify/ENA primary metagenome ERZ779956 (study PRJEB29588, sample SAMEA2154992) | human gut metagenome | biome: human gut; feature: human-associated habitat; material: faeces | place: Denmark | collected 2008/2010 ...
AACTCCTCTTCAATGATTTCACCCGTTGCAGCCAGGACAGCTTCTACCACTCCCGGGTGAAAACCAGTCCGTTGAGCTACCCGATGTGCTACGTCCCGCTCCGTTCTGCCGCTTTTCTTCTGCATTTTCTTGCCGACGGCATACCACAATTGCGGTTTTTCTTTTTTCGTTGCATCCACCTTGCGGCAGACAATGTAAGGGATTGCCATATATCAAATGTATTAACAGTTAACGCTTTATTATTAAACAGTCCGTCTTTCTTTAAAGAATACAGATACCTACATGCACATGTTAGGACTACTGACATGCACATGTAAGTAGCATCAACATGCACATCTCAATATCACTAACATGCACATGTAAACACCACTGTTTATAAAACAAAGGTAGACTATTTAATAGAGATAAGCAAGGAATATTAGCATTAACGTCAATAGACAGACAATTACCTGAAAAAATAAATAAACCATAAAATTAAAGCCTTCTGCCTAAATAATCTTTTTTATTAATCTGATAAGATACTTTTTATTCTCCCTTTTGTATTTTTGCTATCAATAAGACAAAAACTAATCTACACACATGAAAGGCTTTAATAACTATACGGAGCGTGAAGAATTCTCCATATTCAAAAAATTCTTTTTGGATCATGGACGATGCAAGGAAATGAAGAAAAAAGAATATTTTGCGGAACAAGGCATTGTCACGACACATGCCGCCTATGTCGAGAAAGGTATGTTCCGCTATGTCTGTACGGATGAAAACGGATGTGAACACATTGTAGGCTATGCTTTCGCAGGAGAATATGTCGGTGATTACCCACAATGCATAAAAAAGGAGAAAGCAATAGTAAGCATTCAGGCAACCACCGATTCCCTGATATATTATGCATCTGCCCAAGAAATAACCAACTTCTTTTCCACCGACAAATCTACTCAGGAATTGGAAAAAATTTTAGCGGAAGAACTCTTTGTCCAGACTTATAAGCGCTTGCTGGATATTTACTGCAAAACACCTACTGAACTCTATGTGGATTTAGTAAGACGCTATCCGGATTTTCTAAATTATATCACACTCAGGGAGATAGCTTCTTTTCTCCGTGTCACCCCTGAAACAATCAGCCATATACGAAAGAATATCAAGGGAATAGGGTTTTGTTAAAAAATCATAGGATTATCACTTTATTTTGAAGGCCTTGAATTCGTTCAAGGCTTTTCTTTTTTTTATGCACTTTATTTGTAGCGAGTTAAACATTAAAGACTAATGATACCATACAAAAGTAGAATTAAACGTTCGATAAAGAAGAATCACTCTCAAAATACATAATTATGAAACGTATACATATTCTGTTAATGGCATTAGTGGCTCTGTCCATTCAAGGTTGCCAAGATGATTTTAACGTTCCGTCCGAACAAGCAAGCAGAAGCTATGAGCAGGACGCAGAGGTACTGAACAGATTCGTCGACATAAACAAGACGACGCATGAGTATTATATCAATCCCAATAAGCGGACTACTGCTTTGTCTTATATCACCAATGACGGTGCGGAAGAGTTGGCTGTCGTCAATTCGTTGAATCTTGATGTATTTCAGCAGAGTGTCGACCGGATAAGCAAACTGTCGGGACAATTTGCGTCCAATCACGGAGTGGATTATGTGGTGATGATGACCGGCAACGAAGTCTATGTGAGCCGTACCAAAAGCGATTCCCCCATAGTGCTGGAAAGGATGAATAAGAATGAAGCTACCCGCAGCTACTATCCCAGGACTGCTTCCTTAAAAGTAACCGATAGCGAAAAGGAATACACCGTTTATGGAAGCGGGGATATTGAAACATCCATTGAACTCTTTCCACAAGCCTACAAGAATGCAGGTTGGGCATTTCTCGTTTCTTGTGAAATGAAAGAAAACGGCAACAGACAAATGGTGAACGTGCTGTTTTGCGGTGTAGGATATCGGATGATTGCTCCCCGCTTTGCATGGCATGCGGCCCAGCCGGATACAGAATGGAACTTCGGAGTAGCAAGCAGTTGCAGCAGCAACGCCACCATCGCAAGACTTAATATCTCACATCCATGATAAAAAGGCCATATATCTATTTGTCGCTTATCATTCTCTCCTTGCTGACGGGCTGCGTCGAGAAATCGGGCTACTACGACGACGGGCAACAAGAGATTATCGACAACTTGACCAAGAACAAGGGATGGGAACGATCCTACCACATGACGTCGTATGATGGCAGAGAGTGCGATGTATACGAATTGTGGGTTTTCAAAAGTGATGCCACCGGTTCCCGTAAATTCGTATGGAACTATGATGATGGAGAAGTCTCCGAAAATATGGGTTATTTCCGCTGGTCGTTCACAATACCTAATTTTAAGATTATCTATATGGATAGCGGGTTATATTGGGAAATAAAACAGCTGACCACCGACAAATTGCACATATACGAAACTTATGACGATCCGATAACTGTTCCCGGACAAGATTACAGAGAATACAGGGAGTATGAATCACTACCGCTCTCTACAAAATAACGGAACAATCTAAACTAGACTTTTCAAGAGAAATCCTGCTTCACGATTCTGTGAGGCAGGATTTCATATTGTATGCACGCAAATACTGCATGGGAGTTTGTCCGGTATACTTCTTAAAGTCCTTAATGAAATGATTCGTGTCGCTATAACCACTATCCGCAGTAATGCAAACCAAATCTTTCTGTACTCGAAAAGCGGTATAAGCATAGATGAACCGCTGCAAAGAAGAGTAACACTTAGGCGTCATGCCGACTGCTTCGGAAAAGTTTCGTTCCAGCCATTTATAGTTAACGCCTAAATGAGACTTTAATTCATCGATGGATAATGTTCCTTTATGCAACTTGATATAGCGAATGGCCTCATCCAGCAGCTTATTAGATTTTTCATTTACGGATAGGACATCGCGGATACAGTTTTCTAAAAGTTCTATCTTCTCTTCCACTTCCCCACATTGCTGCATTTCTTTCAGCAAAGCATCCGAATCATGAAATACGGATTGCAGATTCCAGAAAGGACGGGTATTGAGTTTTTTAGCATCCAACCCAAACAAGCGGTAAAAAGATGCAGGTTTAAACCGTATTATCAGCAGATAAGTGCCCCTTCCAGAGAAACGAACAGCCATCTTTTCAAAAGACCTTGTACTGAACCAACCGGATTTGAATCTGGAAGTTGCCTCATTATACTCCAACTCTACTTCATCTTCCGCCTCGGACAGGAATGCTAACATAGGTGTTCCGTCATTATATGCCAGGCTATCGGATAAATCGCAGCAAGGAAAAATAAAGAAACTATCGACGTACTCTTGCAGATCTTTTGCAGGAGTCATTGTCCTTATCCCCTCAAGAGAAGCAAAAGGATGTGATATGATATGTTCTAATAAGCTTACCGGCATGTGTGCAAAAGTACATAAATATAGGATAGTACAGAACGATATGTCTAAAATTTACCATAAGGGTTGATGTCTATGGGTTACTTTTGCCTAAAAAAGTAATATGATTAAACCGATAACGATTTACGGGAATCCCGTACTGAGAGAAGAATGTGTGAGTATAGAGAAAACTTATCCGGGTATCCGGGAAGTCATAGAGACGATGTGGCAGACACTGAGAAATGCAGACGGTTGCGGTCTGGCTGCTCCACAAATCAATCTTCCTATCAAACTATTTGTAGTGAACAGCCGGGATAGCTATGCATATATGTCTGCCAGAGAAAGGGAACGTTTCTTTGCAAAAGATGATTGCGGGATAGAAGAAACATTCATAAATGCGAAAATAACGGCATACAGTGACGAGGTATGGACTACGGGAGAAGGCTGTCTGAGTATTCCCGATCTGTATGAGGAAGTGACACGACCCTGGTCCATAACAATAAAGTATCAGGATAAGGAATTTAATGAGCAAGTCAAGGTTTACCATGGATATACGGCACGAATCATTCAACATGAGTTTGAGCATACGGAAGGGAAACTGTATATAGATCATTTGTCGCCTTTCAGGAAACAATTATTGCGGAACAAACTGGCACGCATCCTGAAAAGAAAGATAAATGCGTCATATCCAATATTAAAATCGAATTAAATAGCATTTCTATTTTCTTATTATAAATATTAGATTTATCCCTCCTTTATCTATTTATATTTCTTTGTCCTTACAAAAAAACAAGGCACAACTATATGCAAGTGAAACAAGAACGCTCTCACTGTCATCACATAAGAAACAAGCATCTCACAGTTTTGTAAAATCATTTAACATACATAAATAACCCAATAAATATCACAACCCCAATTATTTCAAGTCTCAGCTACGTTTTTTTGTTGTTTTTGCATTTTAACCTCCTAGATAGCACATTAAACGATATAAATTAGTATATTTGTTTTCTTGATAGAAAAATAGCACATTAATGAACACCCGAGGAAATATATGTGTGATAGGGGGGTAGCCGTTTTATATGTTAAGTTCAAGCTATGTATACTATGAAAAATATTAGTAGAACCATTGTGTTACTATTGTTTATTTTGCTATCTTATCCATTTTATGGAATAGCACAGACCATAAAATCTTTTGATTTTAAAGGAAACTTTTTCTATAATACAATTACTTCTATTGAGCAAGATACGTTAGGGTTTATGTGGCTAGGTTTGGATAACGGTGTCTTTCTTTTCGATGGCTATTCTCTTCAGCCATTAATTCATTCAATGATAAACGACCGTTATGTTAATTTCTTAAGCCACAGAAAAACAACATTGTATATAGGGACCAATGAAGGACTTTATGCCTACGACTATATAAATAACCAATGTGATCTTTGTTCTCCGTTGTTGAAATCAAAAAATATTATAGCTTATCAGTGTAACAGCGATTATCAAATTGTAGCTACAGACAGAGAAGTTTTCCTCTTTGACTATAACTGGAATTTCATCCACAAAATAACCATATATAAGGAATCACTGAATAATCATATTACCTCTATGGCGATTTATGGAAATCAAGAAGTCTTATTGGGTACAGAATCCGGTTTGGTGATCATTCATATTGGAAATGACGATAAAACGAAAATCAACACTTTATATAGTGGAGACAAAATTGTTCAATTATTTATTGATAGCCGTAATAAACTATGGATATGCCGTGGCGAAGAAATATTATATAGTAACATAGATACTTTGGATTCTGTAGAAATATCAGAATTTAAGCATATTGCCTATAATCACGAAGTTATCTCCTTCTTTGAATACGCAAATCAAGTGTGGGTGGGAACCAGGGGATATGGTATTTCCATATACGAATATGACCATAGCGAGAAGGTAGTCTTGAAAAATAAATTATTAATAGATAAATCAGGAGATAGCGAACTGAAAAACACTATTAATAAAATTTATAAAGACAAGAAATCCAGAATTTGGATATGTACATTAGAGGGAGTATATTTATACAATGACGAGTCCTCCAATTTTCATGTCATCAAGCATAGTAAAAATGGAAAGAATGTTCCGTCCAGTAATATTATTTCTTCCATATACTGTGACGATGATTACTTATGGTTAGCCACATCCAATGGAATTAATAAGATAAAGTGGAACAATAAAAATGACTATACTATTACGCAATATGTTGACCGGAGAAATACAAACGACATAATGGCTGGTAACAAAATCCAGTGCATTACCAAATTTAAAGATCAAACCTTCTTGATCAGCACAAAAAACGCAATCAAATTTTTCGATTCGGGAAGATGCCTTTTTTATGACGATCAGTCACTAAATGTTGCTTTAGAACAATATGGAATGCGGTATGTACGTTCCATATTCAAGGACTATTACAATAATATCTGGCTTGCATTCTCTGAAGGTGGGGTTGGTAGCATCAATGCTTCAACCGGTAAATTCACCAGATTAGACTATCCAGAAAAGGTGAAAGGCAAGCACAGAGCCATTTGTAGGGACAGCAATGGGAACATTTGGCTTTCATCAGACAATGATGGGTTATATCGCCTGCAATTGGACGATGATTTGAAAGTTATAAGTACAAAATTATACCCTAGAAATATGTTTGGTGGATCGTGGATAACGGCAGTATATATAGACCATCAAAAAAGAATATGGGCCGGAACAGCAAACGGATTATATAGATACAACACTGAGCAAGATAAGTTTACCAGATTAGAGTTCCCATATTCAAGAAAGAGTTCCTATATTGGGGCTATTATACAGGATAATATGGAGAATGTATGGGCAGTTAGTTTACACGGTATTTATAAGATTAATATAGAAGATTTGATTGTCTATTATGAATTGAATGTAAATCAAGATATTGTAAAGACATGGTATATTTTGGGAACATGCGTCAACCGCAATGGAGAAGTATTTATAGGAGGAGTAAATGGACTCAACTTTTTTAATCCTACTCAATTGACACCAGACACTTATCCGCATAATGTCTATATATCCGGCATAAAACTTCTAAATAAAGAGAATTTTTCCGATGAGAAGAAAAATCACTTGCACAAGATTAATAATTCAGGCAAGTTAGTGCTATCGTATACAGACACTCAATTTTCCTTGTCTTTCAGTTCTCTCTATTATAAAGATCCGCTAAAAATAGAGTATGCTTATATGTTAGAGGACTTTGATAAAGATTGGATAATTACAGACGCATCAAGAAATAACGCTTCTTATTCCAATTTAACTCCCGGCACATATACTTTTAAAGTTAAATCAACTAATGCTTCGGGTATCTGGATGGACAATATACGGACTATCGAGATTGTGGTAGAAAAGGCACCATGGAGAACTTGGTGGGCCTACTCCTTATATGCGACCATAGTTGCAGGCATTTTACTATTAGTTGTCCGAAACTTTAATTTAGGTTCCAAATTGCGGCACAAGGATGCATTATCTAAGTGGAAATTAGACTATTACACTCGTTTGTCATATGGTTTTAAGGTACCGTTAACTCTAATTTATGCGCCTCTGCAATATCTGCTGAAAAATTATGATCAGTTGACAAATACAGATGTTAAGCGTATGCTACATACGATGTCAGGCAATGTATTCAAATTGTCGGAACAAGTATCGAAGTTGATGGAGTTCAAAAAAGTATCTTTGGGAGAATATGATGTACAGTTATCAAAGGTGGATGTTATTCCTGTTATCCAAGGAATTTGCAATTTATTTCTAGATGAGTTTGCCACCAAACATATAACTTATTCAATAGAAGGAAACGTGACTTCTGTTACAACTATCATAGACATAACTAAGATAGAAGTAGCTCTATATAATATTATGGAAGATGCTATTTCCTATATAATAGATAATGGTAGGGTTGAGGTGAAATATATGCTTGACTCCCATGATTACAGGCTGAACGTAAGTATTATTGCATCGCGAAGTGAAGAAAGCGAGTCTAATGTACAAGAGTTAAACACTCGCTTTTTAATTGCATACGATTATCTAAAAGTGCATCATAGCGAACTATCCATACGTAATATTGAAGGAAACCGGATGAGGGAATATACTTTCGACCTGTTATTAGGCGATTCTCATTATAGTGCAAGAGAAATGAAAACATTGGATAAAGCACAATCTGTATCGCTGTTATTACCTGTAACTGTTCAAAAAGATAGAACTGTGGATGAACTGAATATTGGTTCGGATAAAACTTTGCCAGTGATTTATCTGTATGAGGGAGACAAAGACATAGACCTCTTCATAAAGTCTGTTTTCCAAAATAAGTTTAACGTATCACTAAACACAGCTTCTACCGACATAAAATGCATGCTCGACAAAGTACCTTCTTTAGTTATTTTTGATGTGGTGAAAGAAGACGACTATAAATTTGAGTTATGTAGCAAAATGAAAGAATACCAGATATTATCAGCAATACCCGTCATTTTCATTTCCTCACTTTCCTTTGAAATAACGGAGCAGAAGGCTTATGAAGCAGGGGCTGATGTGTTTATTGCAAAACCGTTCAATGTAGCTAGCCTGGATGCAAGAATAAGACAGCTACTTGATGTACGTACGGCAATCAAAGAAAACATCCGAAAAGAATTGATTATAGACCCTAAAGAAACTCTTATCACATCTGATGACGACAAATTCGTTGCTAACATCATCAACGTTATAGAAGACAACATAGCAGATGTTGAGTTTAATATTGATAAATTGGCTAGTTTATTAAATATAAGCCGTTCTACCTTATATCGAAGAGCTATGGAAATCACAAATTTGTCACCAAGTGATTTAATCAGAAAAAGACGCATGCGACGGGCCGCAGAGCTGTTAAAACAAACTTCTCATCCTGTCTCGGAAATATGTTATATGGTTGGATATTCAGATCAACGCTATTTCGGACAAAGCTTTAAGAAAGAGTTTGGTATGACTCCGAAACAATATTCTATTCAGAAAAAGGTATAGGAACAAAATAACCTGTTTGACATCCGCAGATATTCTTCAGATATAGCAATTATTTACTATTATAATTCTGTGTCATCTGCGGATGAAATATTATATAGATGCTCTTTGGTTTTCTTTTTTACAAAAAACTCTTATTGTGGAAAGTCTTTTTCAAAATCAGAAATATTAATCCAGTCTGCCGATACTCGTTCTCCATTCCTTATCCTGTGCCAAAAATCATGGGCTTCGCTGGTGTCCGAATATTTGTCAAAGATATCCCCCTTATTATACATTCGCGGATCTTTTTGATCCAATAATCGTCTGGTCATTTCTTCTTCCATTCTATCTTTTATGCAAGCATATTCCTTTTTTTGAATCAAATTGACCATGCAATTAGGATCCTTTTTTATATTATATAATTCCTCCGCTTCCCGTTTCTCAAAAGACAGTTGCCATAAATATTTTGTTTGAGGATTATGACGGGCTTTCAGAATCTCAGTTTTAGTAGGGCTACCATCCACATTCATATAACCTGTTTCAGGATTACCTGCAGGCCAGCGTTCAGGTTTAAAGTTTTTAAGGTAAAGGAAGTCTCCTCTGATCAATCCACGGATAGGATATCCCTGATCGTGGGGGCGACCTACATCATGCCGTTCTTTACCAATCATTACGTAATTGCGGTCTATCCCTGTGTTTTCATCTTTCAGCAAGTCAACAAAGTCTCTTCCAGTGATAGCTTGCATTCCTGATTGCATTTCACTTATACCTGCTATCTTCAAAATAGTAGGCGCCAAATCTATGACACTGATGTATTCATTGACCTGTCTTCCCGGATGTCTTATCCCGTTCTTCCACATGACTGCCATTGGGATGTGATTGGAGTTATAATACTCCTGTCCTTTACAACGTGGAAAAGGCATATTATGATCAGAAGTAACAATTATAACAGTGTTGTCAAGTTCGCCTATTTCCTCTAAAGACTGAAGTATCAGACCTAAATGTTTATCAAAATGCTCTACTTCCACTGCATAATCCAGCATATCCCTTCTCACAACCTCATTGTCTGGCCAATAGGATGGAACGGAATCAATATCATTGATATTCTTCCCAAAACGCTTAGAAGATTCATATTCATAGCCACGGTGAGGTTCAAGTGCTCCATACCAAAAACAAAATGGCTTAGACTTGTCCCAACTCTTTAGAAAATCGTTAAAATTGGCTGCATAATCATAATCAGAAATCCCCGTAGTTGGAGGCGTAAGTTTACGTTTGTTCCATACCTGCCCCGTGAGATTTCGGTTCTCACCTCTTGAATTGACAGCATATCCAGGCCCCCAACCCTTTCCCGTACATAATATCCATTATCAGCTAAAGTTTCCGGATAGGATTTAAATTTCTCAGGAAAGTTTGGCCAATGATTACAGGCTTCTTCCAACTGCCATGAATTTCTACCTGTAATCATAGCAGCACGTGAGGGTGCAGATTTGGCATTACATGTATACATATTATTAAACAAAAGCCCATTGCGAGCTACAGTATCAAATGCAGGTGTATTTATCCATGGAACTCCATAAGCACTCATATGACCTGCATCATCGGCTACACAAAACAAAATATTGACCTTAGGCGCAGTCTGTGCCATCGCAGTTGATACTTGTGCAATAGTTGCAACACCCAGTAAAGAAAGTATATGGATATTCATTGTAAGATATTTAAAAGTTAATGTTTTTTATAGAATTCATTTATTACATACCATGCTTTTTTGCGATATCCTTGATCTGAAATTAACCCTTTTCGATTCCAACCATTTTGATTGAGTGGGTGAAAACGATAAGGAGAACGAAAATCAAACAAAATCCAAGGGGCTATACCTGTCAAATTAGGAATAGAGATAAACATTTCTAAATTGTCCTTATACAGCTGTTCCTGATATTCTTCACTCCAAGAACTCGCTACTGTAGCATCTCCAGACTGGCCGTATAATGCTTCTCCGCCAAATTCGGAAATAAAAAGCGGTTTATCTGGACAGATATTCCAGCTAATCTCAGACGGCTTAATTGGCCACGGATGATACCACCCCATGTATTTATTGATAGATATAACGTCCAGATATTCTGTAAGTGTATCCTCCAACTCAAATGTTTGGGTATCACCATTCCACTTCACCTTATCAAAAGCAGCAGTAAGTAAACGGGTGGTATCCGTCTTTTGATAATTATTTATAATTTCTTTTAGAAAACTGTTGCGCGACTTGGAGGGACTGGTTTCATTAGCAATTCCCCAAAATGTCAAAGCACATCTGTTTCTATCTCTCATTATCATTTCAGAATGCATAGTCAATGCTTTCTGCAGAGTTACTTTACTAGTGAAATCTATATTTTGCCAAAGTGGTATTTCTTCCCACAGCATGAAACCCATTTTTTCAGCCAATCTTACGATGTACTCATTTTGAGGATAATGTGCCAGTCGTATCAAATTAGCTCCCAATGCCTTTGCTTCGGATAACAGAGCCACTGCGTCTTGCTGAGAGAAAGCTCTACCTTGTCTCTGAGCTATTTCTTCATGAAAACTGATACCCTTCATAAAAACAGGACTACCATTCAGATAAATTTGTTTCCCTTTGACATAAAGATTTCTAAATCCGAGTTCCTCTTTAATAGTATCGCTGCGAGTAGCCAGTTGAACCAGATATAGCTGAGGCGTTTGCGGTGACCAGCGTTGTAACCGCTTAACTTTTATGGAAGCCTGCGCCATACCTGTACTATCTGTGCTCAACTGTCGAAGTACATTTAAAGCGGGAATAGTAATTCGGATATTTTCATTTATACGCTTTTCAGAAAGTTGTACTTTGACATGAACCAGATCCGGCTTATATTTGTCTAACTGTATAAAATAATGGTCAATATAGAGTTGGGGAGTTTTCACAATCATAACATCCCGAGTTATGCCACCATAGTTCCACCAGTCATAGAGTAAAGCAGGTATCGCATCTTTATTTCTATAGTTATTAACCTCCAATACAAGAAAATTGTCTCCAGAAACAATACGGTCTGTTATATTTATCTGAAATGGAGTAAATCCTCCTTCATGTCCCCCCACTTTGGTTCCATTCAGATATACAGTGCATTGGTAATTTACTGCCCCGAAATATAGAAATACATTTTCGTCAGAACTCCTTTTTATACTGAAATGCCTTGCGTACCATACTGTACCTTCATAATATTTTAATTCCGGATATTGAGAATTCCAGTCACCCGGTACATTAAGCCGTACTCCTCCTTCAAAAGCATATTCTTTGAAATCGGACTTACTTTTTAAAGGTTTATCCTTATAGATGGAGTCTTTATGCCCATGCAGATAAGGATCTATGATTACATCCCATTTCCCATTTAATAGTACATATTTCCGTCCATATACGTTTGTCATAGCAAATTGGGCGCGTGCAATCTGTACTTGATTGCAGCAGAGCCATAATAGTAAAAACAAATAAACCAATTTCTTTTTCATGGTAGTTGTTAAGTGTTGTTTATAAATAAAATGCAGGTTAGATTGTCTTAACCGCCCTAACCCGCATTCTTATATAATTGGCCGAAATACCTATTGCAACAGTTTCTTATATCTGAGTAACGCTTCTACATAATAATAATCGGCATACGTAAGTGGAGCATCAACTTCACTGTTTCGGGGTTTATTTCCCACTGAATGTTTAAGAATAAAGCCACCATTTGTTTGGGGAGCCGCCAGGTACTCGTCTGACGAGAGTGTTCTCAGTTGTTGACTGGCTACAGATTGATATTCTTTAGAAAGCTTATCATCATTAACATATTGACTCAACTCTAACAGAGCGGATGCTATGATAGCCCCAGCAGAAGCATCCCGCGGTTCGTCCGGAATATTAGGTGCATCAAAGTCCCAATAAGGTATCTTGTCTTCCGGAAGGTTTGGGTGGTGCAGGATAAACTTCGCAATGTTAATAGCTTGCTGAAGATATTTTTCGTTTTGGGTTTCTCTATACATCATTGTATAGCCGTACAATCCCCATGCTTGTCCACGTGCCCATGCTGAAGTAGTTGAATATCCTTGATGGGTATCCATTTTGAGCGCTTTATTAGTTATGGTATCATAATCTACAACATGGCATGAACTATAATCCGGGCGAAAATGATTTGTTATAGTTATCGTAGCATGGCTGTTTGCAATTTTATCAAACAATGAGTCCTGTGATAATTTATATGCATTTTCTAATAGTTCCAAATTCATTAAATTGTCAATAATTACAGGATACATCCATTTAGGCTTATTATCCCACGAACGAATAACTCCTATATTTTCGTTATAGCGTGTTGCTAATGACCGGGCACTTTGTAACAGGATTTTTTTATAGTTTTCATTTCCTGTTATTCTGTAACCATTTCCAAAACTACAGTTCATCATAAAGCCTAAATCATGCGTATCTAAAGCATATTGTTCCTTTTCAATACGTATCGTATAGTTTTCTGCATATTTTTTCAGCGTTTCATTCCCAGTAGCTTCATAAAGCATCCATAAAGTTCCTGAAAAAAAGCCACTACACCACCAATGCGTATCTGACGTAACAAGAGTTCCATCTTTCTCTGTCGTTTTTGGAAGCCTGTCAGGCTGATCCATCAGACTGGCAGCCATAAATTCAGACTGTTCAATGCTACGTTTTAATCCTTTTTCTATCACAGAACTCATCATATCATTACTATTATTACTGCATGATGGTAAGAGTAGTCCTATTACTAGTCCTGCCAAAATCAATGTCTTTTTCTTCATATAATTTTATTATTAGTTATTTTTCCAATCAGTTAACGGCATTATTTCTTTGCTGGAATCGAAATTATCTTCCGGTATGAGTTTAACTTGCAATACTTCTGTTGTATTGGGCCGCAGTTCAGCTTCAAACCCAACGAACGTCACACCCGGATTTTTGGCATCCCAACTGTTGGGTGATGTCGCACTCCAAGTTTTCATTCTGACCTTTGCCGGAGATTCCACCTCCAATAACAGTTTTTCTCCATTCTGGGATAGCTGTATTGTATGTTCTCCTATAATAGCAGGTTGAGCTTCCGTCACCATATTCCAGCGAATAACAGTGGGCTGTCCCAATGTCTTTACTTCATCCCTAACAACGGCGTAGTGAGAATCAACGATAGCTACTCCTCTTTTTACTTCCTTTGCTTGACCTTCGTATATCTTTGTAAGGTCTGCAATAGCATACATGTAGTTTTCATTATCCGAAAAGTCTGTAATCGTTGCATAACCATTCACATTTTGATATTTATTGTCAAAAGAAAGTGTATTATGAGCTAGGTTATTGTATCTAAACACTTTCCAACGATCAGATTCCTGACTCTTATTCCACAAATCAATGCCTTTGGATTCTAATGAGTTGTAATCCTGAGGACCTAAATCCGTACTCCAGCGAGTGTCCTTACTGATAAAGATAAAAGAACCGGCATCCAAATGTGTGTGTCCTGATTGTGCTGTCCCTCCTTTGAGCGCAATGGATAATCCCTGTTGATAATCCCAGGTAGTCCGCATAAGGGCAACAGGAGTGGTTGTTTTACTCGATACCCACATTCTTTGAGTAGGTTTAGGCAGATTATCCATAGAAGTAGAAGCGCCCCATATCAGAGCCAGTACAGCATATCGATAGGACCTAATACTCTTTTTAGAAGACAAGCTAAACTGGTATTTCTCACTCCAAAGAATATCTTTATCGGCAGTCCTATTAGCAAACCAAAACATAGCAGGACTTACGCGACCAGATGATGAACAATCTCCATAGTTGAAAGATTTGCCATCAGAAAGTAACATGTTCTGGATAAACTTTCCAGTATTCAAGAAACCTGGTTCCTGAGAAAGATTATAATCAGTTCCCATAACATTTTCCAAAGCATCAATTAAGAGGAGGTTGTAAGTCGTCCCATATCCCCAATAGGAATAGCCTTCGGCATACGCACCATCAGGTGCATACACGGACATAGGTAGTTTAACAGACTGAACAGCTCGGTTAATCAACTCATCAGCAAGGGTTGGAATTTTATCATAAATAGCCAAGACACCAAGTGTTATTCCCCCATTACATACCTGATTCCAATTATTATTTCGATAGAGCCAGCTATTATATTGGCTGTCTAATGATGGATTCAAACCTTTGGTTTCTATAGCTTTCTCTATTTTAAGCTTAGTCTGATCACTGATAAAATTGTAAAGCCAGTCATATCCGATAGCCATAGCTGTAGTCATTTCAGCTACATCCAAAAAGTGAGATGGATTCCAATCAACAAAGTCTGCGGCATTATCTAATTCACTTTCTGCCCGTTTGGCATATTTCACTTCACCAGTCATTCTGTAGGCATATCCTAAAAGTAACGTCCTGCGCAAACATTCACGCGACACTTCAAGCAATCTTCTGCCAAGAATAACTCTTTGGCAATTAGGCTTGCCAAGAATATTATCAGCCTCTTCTATCATGATGGCATGATATTCCTTCCACACTCCATCTGTTTGTATAGCAGAACGGATGACAGATTCATCTTCTGTTGTCATTATCAGATAAGGATGGGCCCTGTCTTTCACCTTCTTACTATCTCCTTCTTGAGCCGATATGCAAGCAGAGTATAACACTGCTAAAAATATAAATAGTATATTCTTCATTTTCTTTTAGTTTTAAAACGATGCTCCAATAGGTCCTTGGGTTGTGGAAGCTGTTGCTGATTTGGAAGAGGTTGAATAATGAAATGTAAATGTCTTTCCTACTTCAATACCTTCTATTCCGTCTTCGTCAACATAAAATGGAAGATCTGCCCATTTGGACATATTACTTCCCATATTCTCAAAAAACTTGTCAATATATTCCATTGGCAAAACAGGCGGATAATCAAAAGTCAGTACTTCCGAGAAATTATCTTTAAAAGTCAGTTTACCTTCCTCTATCAGTTGATAGCCATCGTCAGAGAGTGTAGTACGCTTCAAATTCTGTGGGTATTTGGCAAATAGTCTTTCAAATTCCTCAGAGAAAAATAGGTTGTTGTTACAAACACTCATCCTAATATCCTGAGCACGTTCATCTTTCTTTGGTATTGAAATTTGCCAAAACACATTACTCTCGGCACTCGATTTCCACCCTACATTAGCGAAAATATTGTTCTCAATTTCAACTTTGATAGCATAGTTTATTTGTATATGATGCCCAACATTATAGAATGTACTGTGCTTAATTCCAAAATAGTTCGTGACTACATTGTCAAATCGTACAATATGGGCAGTATTATTATAAACATAACAATTATTAATAACAATACTATCTTGCTCGTTTCCACGTGAATCTATCAATCTGCCATTGGCCGGATCACTTGTGAGAGCTAAATTACGAATGGTAGAGTTATTCAGATAAATTTTATTATTGACATTGTCAGTACGAATACAGAAATTCCTGCAATGGTCAATAAAACAATGGTCAAATTTCAATCTCACGTTTGATTCGTCAATACGAAATAAACGTTGCATAAGATTACCAGTTGCCGCATCTTTACCTATAATATAAATATTCTCAAAAGTGGCACTACCTTCCAAACGGATCATATCAGCATTTAAGGCTCCTTGTGCATCACAAATAGGTTGTATGATAGGCATTTTGCCTGAACCGTTTTCTGCCTTAATTACAACATTATGTTTGAATACATTCTTGCCTTCCATATAGTAAACTCCATCACGACGCAATATATATGTCGCATCTCCATTTTCATTAATTGCTCTTGTTAAAGCGTTGACCGACGTAATACCATCATCTGGTTCTACAATAATCACACTCTCAGGATTACTTGGAGAGATTTCCAAATCATTAATATCGAGTATATCTTCATTCTCGCAGCCAACACACAAGAGTGACAATGCGAAAAGTAATCCTATAGCTCTAGAATATATTTTATATAGTTTCATAACTTTAGTGTTTTAATGGAACAATGTTTATTTAAAGATATCATATTTAAAGCCGATGTACGCGGCCGAGCCGTAGTATTCAACTCTGGACGGATAGTTCGTTATATCACGACGTTTACGATCGGAAGATTGTGTAAAGTTGGACAAAGTAGCATACAGAGAGAATTGTCTGGTCAAACTATATTTCAACTGCATATCCCATTTCACGAATGGACGCGTAGATTCCACATCAGCTGCATCTTGACGGTGCTGTTCTGCAATCAACACTCCGTCTTGATAGTTGCAAGATATTCTGCCTGAGAATTTCTTATAATCATATCCCAAAGAAACGTTGAATAGCAGGGAAGGCTGCTTTAACAACCGGTCTGTATATATAATGTCAGAGTTGGTTGGAAGGAATGGCTTCTCAGTACCTCCGGGAGTAAAATCCGGATTTTTAATTCTTGACTTCAACGTTTCAAAGTAGTTCATTTTAGAGTCCATAAGAGTAAGATTAGCACTGAACACCACACCTTTCATGAAGTTCTTCATTTTGCGGAATTGCAGTTGCAAATCAAATTCCAACCCCTTCAACGTTGCATTATATGGACTATTTAAAGGATAGGTAATGCTACCACCTGACAAACTCATGGGTAAGTCAAAATTAGCAGGATCTGTCACCGTACCATTCAACATATAGGCAGAGCGAGTATAAGTAAAATTTTTAATATCTTTGTAAAATCCGCTAATAGTAAACAATCCATAATCCGGTTGATAGAAGGTCAATATAACATCATAATTTCGAGATAAAGCAGGTTTCAAATTAGTACGGCTCCATGTTACTTCATTCACGTTGGGTTTTATGATTGTTCGTGGAGCAAGCAGGTTATAATCAGGCCTTGACAGGGTTTCGGTATATGCCAGCCTGATGTCCATCCAATTTGTTGGCTTTACACGCAAATGGATTTGTGGCAGCCAATATCCATATTTATCGGAGTCATTACTCTTCTCATATTCAAACTCATGTTCCTTCTCTTCATTGTCAGGAACATTAGAACCACTGTATGCATTGTACTTCAGTTGAGAAAAATCGTAGCGTACACCAGGTATAAATGTAACATACTTGCCAAAATTTATTTCACCCATAATATATCCTGCCCAAAGATTCTCATTCCCATCATAGTCTTTCAGAATTTTTGTAGTAAGGATCTTGCCATATATATCTTGGTTTATATTATAAAAGTTTCTCATGGCATTATGATCTAGTGCAAAATTAATGCATAAGTCCTTATACTTATTGTTTAAAAAGTCATGAGGCTTATAACCAGAGTCTAAAAAATCAGTGATACCTATATAAGAATTTTTAAAAGATGATGGAGTTAAATCAGGCATATTCTCGAATACCGGATCAGCTCCTTCAGACAAATCCATACGTCTATACCTACGAGCAGTTTCAAGACTTCTCTCTTTTTGACGAAACTTTCCGCCGATTTTAATGTATCCATTGACCTTTTCGCCGAAACTAAAAGGCTTCTTTAAATCTAGCCATGCACTGTATTCTGTTTCTTTGGCAAACTCTGTATTAAAAATAGCTTCATACAGGTAGTATTGCGTAAGATCATCTTCTTTAACGAATTTAGAATTAGCAATCAAGTAGGGAGGTTGATAAGATAATGCATCAATATCAGCTGTAAAAGGGGCATTCAGCCGAAATTGCATTTGGTGATCGTATGGGGTTCTTGTGCGTGAACTACTACGTCCTACTCCGAGATTCAAGGTTGCTCCCAAAACATTGAACTCACCTTGCAACATATTGGTTATATTGGTATTATGTGAAATTCGGTCAGTTTGTTGAAATCTCAACCGGGTTCCTTCTAAATCATAACGTTTTTGACGGATATCACGATCTCTATTCATTCTACTAAAGAGATTAGACATTTTGAGTTTAGACCCTTTTCCCAAGTCGAAATCCATATTCAAATTTACGTTAAAGCGTTGACGCTTTTCTAAATTTGATTCCAAGCTAACCCCTGTAATCCATGGCTTCGTATAATCAAACCCAGGAGTAGGCGTATTACCATTTACCTTATAAGCTGCATTAAATGTATCATTGCTCCGGTCCGTCTGGTCAGCGCTTGCGGTAAATATGACACCTAATCTTTCGCTAAAAAATCGATTGCTCGCCATGATACCACCTTTATACCGCCCCATTCCATTAATTTGTGAATGGTAGCCAGTTTCTCCAGTTACATTAAGTTTGAAGTCTCTCGGGGCATCTTTCATAATTAGGTTTACTGTTCCTCCCAATCCATCGGCATCCTTGTCGGCCGTACTGGCTTTCAACACTTCAGCCCCAGCAATCATGTCTGGTGAAATCATATTCAAGTCAGTACTCCGATCAGTGCTACTTGTCGATGGCGCATTCATACCGTTAATAGCTACCGAGTTATACTTAGGGTCCAAACCACGTATGATGATTTTTTGCCCTTCTCCTCCATCACGTTGGATCATTAAACCGGGAAGACGACCAATAGCATCAGCGACATTTACATCCGGAAGTTCATGCAACTTTTCTTCAGATACAGCATTCATAATACCAGTCGCATTTAACTGACTTTTAATTGCCGCTGTTTGCCCTTTAGCTTGAGCACTAATCACTACTTCTTTCAACATATGATTATCCGGATGCATGACTAGGTTCAGCGTCTTCACTTCATTAGATTTAAGATCTATATCAAAATCTTGCGTTTGATATCCAATGAAAGAAAATTGGACTGTTTGCTTGCCTTTAGGTATAAATAAGGTATATTGCCCATTGGCATCTGTTATTGTTCCCTTATTCGAGCCTTTTAGCGTAACGGTTGCACCTATTAAAAAGTCTTTAGTCTCACTATCTGTGACAACACCCGTAATTGTAGCATTTTGAGCTACTAGATTTCCTCCTACATATAGGAATAATAATAAGATAAGCAATCTTGTCTTCATAAGCGTATAAAATTTAATGGTTATATTGCAAATTTAAAGGTTAATTAATTGAGAGATGTTGAAAATAAAAGCAATATATGTCTATTGCCGTCCTTTTATTGGCAAAAACAACTAAAAAAAGGTCAGAAAATGTAGAGTATCTGGTCAAGAGTGCATATTAAGGCTTTCAAAATTCCCTTTTATATATACACTACTCTGCCCTATAATTTATAGTATACATAGTAGAAAACAGCTTGAGTATTCTCAATATTCATAAAAGAGAAGAAAACTTTAACAATTAAAAACTAATCTATTAGAGATCATAAAAAGAAAACACCACTTTTAATTCTACTTACTTTCCACTCTACTGATTAGTTCCTATCTTTGTATGTAAAAAATGGAACCATAAAGTATTCCCCAAAACAATAGAGTAAAAAAATGAAAACTAAAAAAAAGAAGTAAGCGAAATTCTAAACTGATGATAGAAAAATAAACTATGAAGCTAACCGTATTAATAGATAACAACACCTACATCGATGAATATTATATAGGTGAACCTGCCCTGAGCTATTACATAGAAGATGAAAATGAACGCCTTCTATTTGATACCGGATACTCTGACGCATTCATCAAGAATGCGCAGGCGATTAATATAGATTTATCTGCAATATCCACCCTCGTGCTTTCGCACGGTCATAATGACCATACAGGTGGGGTAAAATACCTGATGAACCAATATCCAGATTGCAAATGCAAGATTGTGGCTCATCCGGACGTATTTAAAAAGAGAATCTACAATGAACTTCACATTGGTTCTCCGCTGGCAGAAAAGGATGTGAAAAAGATGATGAACTTACATTTGACCAAGCAGCCCGTCAAAGTAAGTAAGAACATAACTTTTCTTGGGGAAATACCGATGATGAATGACTTTGAGCGTCGGCATGCCATAGGGGTTATCGAAGAAGGTGAACGGTCTGAAGATTATGTAATGGATGATTCCGCCATTGTGTACCAGGGAAAAGACGGTTTATTCATTATCACAGGCTGTTCCCATAGCGGAATATGCAATATCATTGAATATGCCAAAGAGGTATGCAATGAACAGAAGATTGTTGGAGTTATAGGTGGTTTTCATCTGTTCAAGCTGTCGGAAAGGCTTACGAGAACGATAGATTATTTTCAAAAGAATGGTATCGAAGAACTGTATCCATGTCATTGCGTCTCTTTCAAAGCGAAAGCGGAAATACATAAGTCAATACCCGTACACGAAGTGGGTGTCGGACTAAAAATAGAGATCGAATAGTAACCTAAATAATGAAGTTATGAAAGCATTCAGTTTATTAGTAGCACTTATGGCTTTAAGCTCATTGGGAGGAAACGGTAACGGTTCTATGAACCTTCGTGAAAAATCCATTGATACGAATCGCCCCAATGGATGGTATTACATCACGAGTGGTAAACAAGACAGCCTTTCGGCAGAGCCAATCGTAACTACCAAAGATTTTGCCTCCATAAGCCTCGACTCTTCCTTGAATGAACGGACAGGCGAAATGATATACCAAATTGTAGGAAGAGTAAACGAACAGTCGATTGAAGTATGGGCAGATGCAACCGAACGGTCTATAGGTAAACATATCGGCTTTGTATGTAACAATAAGGTAGTATGCAATCCTCGGGTTAATGCTCGGATTCCAAATGGCTATTTTGCTATTTCAGGCAAAGAAGCTGAGTTTAAAATATTGTACAGGCAAGTTCAAGAGGACATTAGAAACGAAGAAATTTCTTCAGAACACAAGAAAGCATGGGAAGAAGCCCGCAAGGTACGCGAATCAATTACCGACTCTACCTTCCTTAAGACTAAACGTCCGATGTCAGATGATGCAATCGGTCCTTACAATTACCACACAGGATTGATGGAAGACCGGGCATACAATCAAACGGTTTATGTGATAGCAATAGATAGAGCTAAAAAATTCCTTTCAGTCGAGAATAACCAATTAGTTTTGAATCTGAAATCGGGTGCGGAAATCAATATAGCAGAAGATTTGTTCCAATATATCGTCGGACTATTCAACGATTGGAACAAATGGGTAAAAGAAGGACGATGCAAGATTGTAAAGAATGAGGAAGGATATTATGACATAGAAACAATCCGGCAGAAACGTAACAATTAATATCCTTTCTCCAAACCTTTCAAAGCAGCAATAGAATCGGATAAATAAGCATTATCCGGTTCTATGGACCGCCAGTAGCAAAGAGTTCCGATCAGACGCTTCAGGTAAGCAGGATCATGAGAGCCTATCCGGCGTTTATGCTCTGCAAGCCCTTTCGTCAGAATGAAATGGACATTCTTGCGTATCTCCCTTTTCTTTGCTTTAGGAATGGTCAGTTTCACACCGGAGCTGATGGAAACACCTGTGATAATCTTTCTCTTATGCCCACTCAAGAAACGGGTTTTCTTATGATTGATTTCAAACTTTTCCTCCCGAATGATCTGTTTAATCAGAGGCAATATCTGTTGCGCCGGAAAGACATCTCCCGAAAAGGTGAGATCATCCGCGTAGCGAGTATAAACCAGATTATATTCAGTAGCCAGTGCCGCCAGCTTTTTATCCATCTCATAAGAGATGATATTACTCAGTGCCGGACTGGTAGATGCTCCCTGAGGTAGACATCTGCGTACACAGCATAAAGCCGCAAGCACTCTTGCAATCTTCGACGGATATCCCATATTCTCGAACATTTTCCGTACCCGCAGACTGCGTATAGAGCCAAAGAAATCATGGATATCAGTTTTCAGCACATAGGGCTTGCCCAGATGCGGCCGGACATTATCGGAAATGGACATCTTGCACCGGAAACCGGTAGCGGCGGGATGTAGATTCACAAATGATAAAACACGATGATTGATAGTATCCTGAATGGCCTTCAGATCTTTGTCCGGTGCTGAAATCATACGGTAGCCTCCCTTTCTTTTACCAATCCGGAATTCCCGGTAATGTCCGGGAATATCTTTCAGTATCTCTTTCAGGGCCGCCTCTTCCACTCCCAACAGATTGGCACACTTCACCACTGCCTCCTCGTCGAACCATGGAATGGTGATCGGAGCAGATCCGGCTTTCCACCTTTTGTATCCTTCCTGTTTCCGGCTCGAAGAGATAATCTTGTAAATCAACAAGCCGGTGACAATCAGTACCGCTATTAGAATTCCATTCATCTTATATAACTAAAAAAGGAAGAGGATGAGTATTTACTAATGTAAATCGTGGTATTTATACCAGAGTATTTACATTTCTAAGAAAGCTCCTGAGCTTACGAGGCGACTGCACCTCTTTCCTGCTAAATCTTTTTCTCATCCTCTTCGTACGCAAAAATATATCTTTTTTCACTTATAGCGCTAAAGAGAGACAATTTATTTTAATGTAGTAATGTCTTTTTTAATCAGATTCTATAACTTTGCCTCCCATAAAGAAAATATCTATACTATAATGAGTACATCCAAACACCCGAAAGGTCTTTACCTTGTCTTTGCTACCAGCACGGCAGAACGTTTCAGCTACTACGGTATGCGTGCTATCTTCATCCTGTTTCTAACCCAGGCTCTCTTGTTCGATAAGGAACATGCCGCCTCTATTTATGGCAGCTATACCGGACTGGTTTATCTTACTCCGCTCATCGGCGGATATATTGCTGATAAATACTGGGGCATCCGGCGTTCCGTTTTCTGGGGAGCCATGATGATGGCGGTAGGGCAGTTCCTGATGTTCTTCAGTGCGTCGATGCTGGATACTAAAGAGCTTTCCCACTGGTTGATGTATGGGGGACTCACCTTCTTGATTTTAGGAAACGGATGCTTTAAGCCTACAGTTTCGTCATTGGTCGGACAACTTTATGAACCGGGAGACAGACGGTTGGACTCTGCTTATACTATATTCTATATGGGTGTAAATGTGGGTTCTTTCTTTGCCCCGCTGGTTTGCGGTTACTTCGGTGAGACGGGTGATCCTAATGATTTCAAATGGGGATTCCTGATTGCAGCAATTTTTACTCTATTTACCATAGTTATATTCGAAACGCAAAAAAATAAATACCTTATTGGTCCCGACGGCCAACAACTGGGAATCATTCCTGATGCTAAGAAAGATCAACCGAAAGTGGAAAAAACGATTCAACAAACAGCAGTGAATAATAATAAAAAGAAACGTAACTATTTACTTTTAGGTCTACTGGCCATCATACTCGCTATTTTCTTTTACTGGTGCTTCGGTGACGATTGGATCAGTATTGGTATCTTTACCGCCTGCATTGTATTTCCTGTCAGCATTTTATTGGAAGGTTCCCTGACAAAAATAGAACGTAGCCGAATTTTCGTCATCTATATCATCGCCTTCTTTGTCATCTTCTTCTGGGCAGCCTATGAACAAGCAGGTGCTTCACTAACCCTCTTCGCAGCTGAACAGACCGATCGTTTTGTCTTGGGTTGGGAAGTTCCAGCTTCATGGATACAGTCTCTCAATCCATTCTTTGTAGTAATCTTGGCTGCTATCATGCCAGGAGTCTGGAATTTACTCTATAAACGAGGCATAGAGCCAGCCTCTCCTACCAAGCAAGCCATTGGTTTATTGTTACTCTCTTTAGGATATTTAGTCATTTGTTTCGGTGTAAAAGAAACCCAACCTGGCGTAAAAGTCAGCCTCATTTGGCTAACCGGACTTTATTTTATACACACTATAGGTGAATTATGCCTCTCTCCTATCGGCTTATCCATGGTAAACAAACTCACCCCTGTCCGTTTTGCCTCTCTTATGATGGGAATCTGGTATCTTTCCACCTCTACAGCCAATAAATTTGCAGGTACTTTAGGCGGCCTTTATCCCGAAGACGGAAAAGTGAAAACCCTGCTCGGATTCCGTATTGAAACCATGTTCGACTTCTTTATGGTATTCGTTATCATGTCCGGCGTAGCCTCTCTTATCCTCTTCCTGCTCTCAAAGAAATTACAGAAGATGATGCATGGAGTAGAATAAAAATCGTATTTTTGTGCCAATTTTAAAAATCTATCCCTTATGGACACCATACAAATAAAAGACAAAAAGTTCACTGTTTCCATCAAGGAACAGGACATTCTGAAAGAAGTAACCCGCGTTGCAAATGAAATCAATCGCGATCTGGCTGGTAAAAATCCTCTGTTTCTCAGCGTCCTGAACGGCTCGTTTATGTTTACTGCTGATCTGATGAAAAACATTACTATTCCCTGCGAGATTTCTTTCGTGAAGCTGGCTTCTTATCAGGGGGTGTCCTCTACCGGGGTTATCAAAGAAGTGATCGGTATTACCGAAGATCTGACAGACCGTACGGTAGTGATTGTGGAAGATATTGTAGATACTGGCCTGACTATGCAACGTCTGCTGGACACGCTGGGCACACGTAACCCGAAAGAAATCCACATCGCTTCGTTACTGGTGAAACCTGATAAGTTGAAAGTAGATTTGAATATAGAATACGTAGCCATGGAAATTCCTAATGACTTCATTGTAGGTTATGGATTGGATTATGACGGCTTCGGGCGCAATTATGCGGACATTTATACAGTGGTTGATTAAAAAAGAATTTGAATTAGGTATAATATAAGTAACAGTTAAATTGTAAATCACAAATGTTGAACATTGTAATTTTCGGTGCTCCCGGTTCAGGAAAGGGAACACAAAGTGAGAAAATCGTAGAAAAGTACGGTATTAACCACATCTCAACCGGTGACGTGTTGCGTGCTGAAATCAAGAACGGCACAGAACTGGGCAAAACAGCTAAAAGTTATATCGATCAAGGCCAGTTGATCCCTGACGAACTGATGATTGATATTCTTGCAAGTGTATTCGACAGCTTCGAAGACAGCAAAGGTGTAATCTTCGACGGTTTCCCCCGTACGATTGCACAGGCAGAAGCTCTGAAAAAAATGCTTGCTGAAAGAAATCAGGGAGTAAGCGTTATGCTTGACCTGGATGTACCTGAAGACGAACTGATGGTCCGCCTCATCAAA
>ERZ779956.418-NODE-418-length-24073-cov-4.055375_pt1 | contig 24073 bp, 22 predicted proteins | sample MGYA00511940_ERZ779956 | MGnify/ENA primary metagenome ERZ779956 (study PRJEB29588, sample SAMEA2154992) | human gut metagenome | biome: human gut; feature: human-associated habitat; material: faeces | place: Denmark | collected 2008/2010 ...
CCATGTCGAGGTGCGAGACCATTCCGCCGGGGCCGTCGATTACGAACACGATACCGCAAATATTCGGATTCAGTTCGGCGGCTTCCACCTGTTTTATTACCCATTCCGATTCCCACGAATAAAGAACCCCGGTAAGGGTTATCACCGCGATAGAATCGACGGGGAGGGTAATGTCGTCGAGTTCGTACCACTTAGCCATGTACGGCGCGGCGGTCGCCTTTACGGTGCATTTATCCTGTTTGAGCTGCGCGGTGGCGGCTTCTATGTTGCCGTTGATGATAGACGGCATGAGGAGCGACACGGTATTCTCAAAATCGTGCCGCTGTATGGTCCAGTTATCGGAGAAAAATCGTTGTAGCCTGTTCATGCAGTTAATTTTTCTACAAATTAACCACATGCCGCGGTCGCGTGGAAGGACTTTAATCCATTAAGAACCCGTCCATAACGGTGTCCTCACCCTGAAGGGTCACAGAGAAAACTCCACCTTCGGTTGAATAATCCAAAGATAGGGGATAGTCCGGAGAACCGGCCACCCGTCGTTTGCCGGATTCGTCTACATATGTAGCTATAAGCCTTGAAACCTTATATCCATTCAGAATGTCGGCGGTAAGATTTGATACATCGGAGCGCTCGAATGAGATTTTTTTCTTTATCACACCGTTCTCGGATGAATGCGAGAGTTTCAGTGATCCCGGCACCGCTGCGGCATCGTCAGCACTTCCGAGAACCATCATAACGATGCGTGATTGAATCCGGGAGAATCTCGTTAACCGGGATAGCGGGATGATTTTAAGGCTATGGCAGGTGGAAACTGTTGAACGGTCCATGGTTGTATGTTGTAAATGATTGATGTGCAGATACTCCGCATTATTTTGACGTTTGTTTTATAAAATATCCGCAAAAACGGACAAAACAGGCCATCTTGTCGGGTAAATAATTCCTGTTAAAATGAACTCGTTTTTCGTGCATATCCACGTTTTTGCTTGCGACGGAGTTTATATCGCCAGCGCTGGTAGTTTTTAAGCAGAGCATCTTCCGAAATTGATTCAATCGAATACCGTCGCATAAATGTGTAAACAGTCTCCTTGAATTGAATCCCTTTCAAATGTTTGTTCTCATCCATGAGGTCGTGCAGCTCGGCCCACATCATTAGCCGCATCTTGTCGCCAAGGATTTTCTGGGACTTGCCCGACAGGTAATTATAAGTGGCAGGGTCTTTGCCAAGCCGTCTCTCTGGTAAAGTAAAATTAAGATTGCCAGTGTCAACAGGCCGATCAACAGGCCGCCGTTGCAGGAGGTCGTATATAAGCACATAAATATCGAGATCCGACGGGAATCTTACTGCGTCGGCTTCATGGTCGAAATACTTGCCCTGTATATATTCGGCCACATATTTTTCCACGGTAATTTTTACGGTGATCATAATGAGAGGGATGGTTTACTCAGTTGCAAATATAGCGAAAAAATGGCGATAATATATGATTGAATTCCATGTGTGTGATGATAAATGCGTGAGTGTGTTGTCCTGTTGCGCGACTGAGCCTGAATTTTGCAATAAAATTTTGTTACGGCGATATGTTTTGTTACATCGCTGTGATATAGGTGTTTATCACTGTTACATATGTTTGTTACCACTTTGTGTCGCATCCAAATTTTGTGGTAAAAAGGCCGTTTTTTACCTCCGTAACAAACCGAAAAATTTTTGTTACAGTTGTTTTTGTGATTTTGTTACCGCCCCTCCCTCCATCTATTTTGTTTATTTTAAGTTTGTTACACTCTTTTTCAAACAAACGTTACAAAGTAACAAAAATTTATAGTAAAATTGAGAGGGGAGAACGGGGAGGAGTGGTGAAGCGGAATGCAAAAAAAGTTCCCCCGCGCGAGGCAGGGGAACAGAATGCAATGGCTGGCGATGGTTTAGAATACCGCCGTTAGTGTGTCGTTTTGTGGGAGATTCACGTCGGGAGGGGAGGCGAGGGTGAGGAAGTCGCGGCGAATCATCTGGAGGGTGCGCAGCTGTGCGAGGGTGTCGGCATCGTTGAGGTCGTCGCCGTCGAAGTCGAGCAGCAGGCGGCGGCAAAGGGCGTCGATGTTGTCTGTGTACATATGGGCGATGTCGGGCGTGGTCTGCAGGGTCTCTATTACGTCAACCACAGCGTGGGTTATTTGTGCCCCGGCTATTTCGATTCTCATAGCGCACCCCCTTTCCGTCCGAAGTTGTAGAAATCGTTGGGCGCGGCCATTGTCGTGATGATTAACCAGCGTGCCAGCACACGCAGACGCCACACGGTTCTGCTCACTGTTGCGCCGATGGAGCGCGGCGTGCCGCAATCTGCGGCCATCTGCCCGGCCGCCGGGGCTTTTAATGATAAGGTTTTCATTGTCTTGTTTTAGTTTGGCAATTTAGGCAGGTGAATAAAAAAGACGGCTGCCATATCCCGTCGCCAAACTAAAACAAGACTTGTCTCCGAAGAGCAAAAATTGTAAGGATATGACAGCCGCTTAGCTGTTTATGTGAGGACATAAAAAATGCCCGAAATATGTTCGAGCCTTTAACCGTGGCTCCTCGGTAGACTTACGTCTTATTTTAGTTGGCATTGCAAATATACAAATAAATTTAAATCTACAATATTTTTCTTGCAAAAAAATTGCCGTTTTTTTGGAAATAGGTTGCTAATAATTTTGTAAATAATAAATTTATTAGTATATTTGTAATGTAATAATAACCTAAAAAGAAAGGAGGTGTAAGATGAGATGATAGAAATAAAAAGGTTGATTCTCAGAATTTTTCAACTATTGGAGCTAATTGAAACGAAACGGAATCAACCTACAGTTCAAAAAATCAGGGGGCTTCTATTTGAAATCCTCAATGAAGTGGACGAAGTTTAAACTCATAATCACCCCCGGAGTAAGAACCGGGGGTAAATTTACAAAAAAAAAACAGTATGTATGGATAGTAGCAAACCAACCTTCGAGCAATTATGTGATCCGGCTTATCGTCGTGCCCAACTTATCACGGAAAAAAGCGGGGCCGTTTTCGTTATATTTAACGAACTTAACGGTCTTTTAAACAAAACCAGAATAGCCGAAGATTATTTCCAGCGCACTCATGCGTGGTTCTCGCAAAAATTAAATGGGTGCACACTGCATAAGGTGCAATATGGATTCACAGAATCGGAATATCACCAGTTGGCCGAGGCATTCCGCGACATAGCTCGTAAACTCAACATTTATGCCGACGAGATTGATGCGGCCGCCCTGGAGAAACAGTGATGCCGCTGTTGACGGAAATCAGCCCGGCGGTTGGGGTATCAGAACCGGTCCTCATATAGGCTGCCGCGCCCTACCTGATTCCGGCACGGCGCGGCTTTTGTGTTGCTCATGAATTAGAACGGAGAATCTTCCTCAGTGACATTATCAAAACCGGGAAGTGGGGTTTGTGCAGGTGGGGGTGGCGGGGGATTCTTCAGGCGTTCGGCCTCGGCCTTTGACCGTACGTAGATCATCTCCTTCGATTCCTTTTTGTGGGTGTAGTGGTCCTCGATACGGCGGATTATGCGGCAGCCGCTGTTGTGCATATCCTCCGGATTCAGGCAATCGATGTGCTCGGCCGTGTAGCAGAAAGCCTTTAATGATTTGGAGAACTTCTGCATGGTCATCTTGTGCACGTTGGAATAGGTCTTAAACGCGTTGAACGCATCCTCACGTACAAGCTCGCAGTCCAGATGGCCGCCTCCCTCGGCAAAATAATACCCGGCCCACTCCCGGAAGTTCTCGCTCATGTCGTGCATGTATTTCCGGAATATGATGGATGTGAGTTTCGGTTCTATCTTCACATTCTTATGCGAGATTGACAGGTAGAACCGCACGCACTGGAGTATAAAATTTATGTCTGCCTCCCATTCGGCTTCGCTGTAACCGTCCACGAGCAGGTCCTTATGAAAATCATCGCGGATCTGGCGCGTCTCCAGGTAGTCATTCTCCTCGGTGCGCTGGTGATAATAGTCGGAAAACACCAGGTAGAGCATGCGTTGGCGTGAGGATGGGTCAAAATCCTTCGGTACATAATTGGTGGTGAAAGCAAATTTGGGCGCATCCTTGAATCCGAGCGTATAGCTGGCCACGTTCTTTGCGTTGATTGTCATGGAAGTGGAGATGGAATCGTAGAATTCCCGGACTGGAAGATACTCAGCACAGTCGTCAACAAGAACCATGTCGGTGTGACGGCTCACCTGCTCGAACACAAATGGATTGTCCATGAGCCGCGGATTTCGTCCAGACAGTTTTACGTGGTTCAGAAAATTCGACAGCGCTACAAACATGAACGATTTGCCCGACCTACCGTTGCATTGGTCGTTATCACCTATAACATTGTCCATGGCGAACGGCGCCCATGCCCTCGACGGAGATTTGAAGCGGTGCATAAGGTAGCCGATAGCAAAAATCTTGCTTGCAAGGCATTGTTTCTGTTCGCGGATCTCTGCATCGGTAAGTCCCGGGCCGGCTATGTCGAATTTATGCTCATTGCGGTAGCGGTCTGCTTCTTCCGTCGGCATGCCCTCCAGTCCGTATTCGAGTTCTTTGCGCCAGTACAACCGCGAAGAGTTGATGAGGTAACGGAAATAATTTGAACGGTCGTCAATGATGGTTATGTCGTATTCGCCGTTTTGTTCGGCATCTGCCACGGGCGTCAGTTCAAACATATCCGGCAGAATATTGATGTCGTGTGGTATGAGGTTCTCCTCCCACACGAAGTGCCCTGTGGCGCAGTGTCTGTTGTCATGTTTGAGAATTGAATCGCCTTTGACCTCTACGGTTGAGGATGGGAAGTGGAAAAACTGTGATTTTTCTGTGTAGCTGGTGAAATCAAGGTCTATGCCTTTAAGGGCATCCAGTGCCGATGCCGAAAGCGTCTGGGTGGATAATATAAGGTCTCGCAGATCCATCGGGCGAGCCGTATCTATGGCCCAGTCGTAGACAAATTCGCGTATGTCTCTCGGAGTTACGAGGTGGACCACATTGCCTGTTATCCTTATGAATCTGGATGCTCCCGCGTTCTTGTCCTTCAACGAATAGAATCCGTTCAGCCGCAGGAACTCGAACAGGCATGAAAGGCTTATGCTGTATTTGAGTGCGCCGGTTTTCTCACTCCGTGAGGTGCGCCAGAATTTCGCGGGTGTGGCGAGTTCGAGAAGGCCCCGGAAGTCGCTTTTTTCCTTTCGGAGTTCTATCCAGTCGCGGAAATCTTTACGCGGTTTCCCTCTGTTATCCTTGTAGTTGGATAACCACGAGGGGAGCCATATCGTATGAAGGTCGATAAACCGCAACGCAAGTTCTGTACCTTTCAGGCGGCCGGTGGCATCAATGTCAGGTATATTATAAACTGTTTCAACATATTTGTTGATTGACTTCCATTCATCCTCTGAGACCACATATGTTTCAGAATTGAACCATAGAGGGTGATACCCCAAAGAACGTACACAAAGCGAATCTCGCTCGCCAGAACAGATTATCGCTTCGGGTAGTTTCTTTTGTTTATATGGCTTACCCTCGTTTGCCGGATCGGAGAAAAATAATTTTTCTTCCCGTTCGTTGAACTCGGTCCATTGTGCGGCGAGTTCAAACAGCCCGTTAACGTAACTTTGGGGCTTCTTGCCTTTCGGCTGATATTGGAATCGCCATTGTTTGTCAGCGTTGAGAGGTTCGTATATTTTATAAAATCGGTCTCGTTTTCCGGCGGAATCCGTGAACCAACATTCCCGCATAAATATCGGGTAATGTTCGTTTGAGTATTTATAAACCGCCTCGCGGTTCTTTACTGAAATGAGGACTTTCACCCGGTACCAGTGCAGGGCCTTCAGGTGTTCGGGGGTGACACGCGGTCCCATGACCCGGCACTCCTCCTTTGTAAACTCTTGGTCGATTTCCCAATAGGTCTGTCCGTCTACTTGGTCCGGCTTCGCCTCCTGTTTGCGAATATCCGGACGGTTGACAGCGCGGTTTATTTCGTTGGTTACGTTAAATATCTGGGCGAGGTCGAGGATTGCTTCAGGGAATCGCAACCCGGTTTCCTTCATGTGTACCGCTATCGGGTCAGTCGCTCGTCCTTCGTCGCCGAAATCGGTAACCTTCCAGACATTGATGCCCTGTTTTGTCTTGAACAACTTAACTGAGGTAGAGGGTGTTCTCTCGTCCGGTCGAGCCTTAAACGGCTTTTTTGTACGAGCTGCTTCCCTTACTTCGGAATAATGAAGCGCAAGAATATCGAGGCCGTCGTCGGTCGCGGCGTATAGTTTTTCAGGCGTTACCATACCTTGTTACAAATTACATAATTACAAATATTTCCGGCGATTTCTACCCCCCCCGATTTTCGGTAATCGGCTATGCAGCTTCGCTCGGAGAAGAATTGGGGTCGCCCTGTAACGATTGCGCAAAGTGAGCAACAAAACCGGGAAGGGGGAAGGACGCGCAAAACATTAGTTTTCATCGCTGAATAGATTTAGTTGTATTGCATAGCCGAACGACTTTAATCGCAATTCCACACGAGCGGAACGGCGACCAGTCGGAACTGTGACTATTCGCTCGGTCTTGCTGATGGTGTAGCCACGGCGACGGGCATAATATCGGAGGTCATACAGCGTTTTCGGGGCGCGCATAGGAAACAGAGGTGTCAGCATCGAAAACTCGACTTATTGCCTCGCATACGATTTCAAGGAGTTCGGAAGGAGTGAGGTCGTGAAGAATCCTTATTACTCCGGTTCGACAATTGTCGTCGAGGAAAACGGCAGATACATGAACATCGCCAGCTTCGCCGATTACGTCGGCTAATTCAACCGGTAAAATGTATGCGTTGACTGTCAGCAGTGCCTGATGTTCACTGGCACACAAGAGAGCCGATTTTTCGTTGAAAGTGATTATTCTTTTCATATTTCGAGCGGAATTATTGGTTAAATAGTCTTGCCGGAAGTTCTGCCGCTTACGCCTTCGACTATAACTTCAGGCATGACTATTTTATAAATTTCGATGCCAGACACTTCACGAGTAACAATATTTATATCTCTTTTCCCCGCTTCTGGAATCCGACAATTTCCGTAACGCCAATTACGTAGAGTGTGAATTGGGATTAGGCAAGTTTCAACCAATTTGGCAATAACATTATGATACTCTCCGCGGGGGATTGTATCAAGCCACCTACGCAAAATTTCGGCGTCTGTAAGGTGTCCAGTTCCGTGTTGTATTTGCATAAATCATAAAATTTGGTTACATTTATAATGCAAATATAGAATTAAAATCAGGTAATAGGGTGTTATTCTCCTGTTAATAAATTTTAAAACAATCAAAATTAATGGCTAACTTGAATTATATTAGGGATTTGTGTGAGCTTAAAAAAATAACTATTAGGGAGCTTGCACAGCGAGTTGGACGAGATGAAAGCTCCATACAGAGTGCCATCCGTCGGGGATCAACAAACACTACTACTCTTGAAAATATTGCAAGTGTATTAGGTGTGCCTGCTGGTGTGTTTTTCGATGGTTTTGCGTCTGATAGGACCAAAGATTTAGAGCTTGAAATAAGTCACCTTAGGGAACTTTTGAATGAAAAGGAACGGCTTATAGAGGTATTAATGGAAAGCCGAAGGAGCTAAAATTCTCTAAATGTCGGCGCATTGTCGGCTCAATAAGGTATTAAACTACTGACGGGCTGTTGTGATTTGATTCCGCTTGGTACCTCAGAATAAGAGACTGCCTAACTTTGGTTGTTAGACAGTCTCTTTTGTGTGTCTTGATGGGAGGCGTTGGGGAAGGCTGATGAATTTATATAATTCTTATAATTCTTATAATTCTTATAATTCTTATAATTCTTATACGGGATGGTATGGGGGATAGAGAAAACAGCGATGTGCCTGAAGGCGCATCGCTGTTTTTGTGTGGGTTAGTATGAATATCGGAGGGATTATTCGAACTCGATGAGGGGAGCGTCAGTGCCCACAACTTCGTCGACTTTCACGAATACACGTTTAACCGTGAGGTCTTTGTCAGCTTCGAGGTCGTTCTCCATCTTCATGGCCTCGTAAACCATCATGCGCTGACCTTTCTTCACTTTGTCGCCGGCTTTTACATCGATTTCGATGATTCGGCCGCCCATCGGTGCGCGGAACACACTGCCTGTGATAGGCTCCTCTGCTGCTTCTTCCTGAGCGGGGGCAGTTTCGGCGGCTTTGGGTTGTTCCTTGGGTTGCTTTGCGGCATACTCCTCGGCGCGACGGTTGCGCAGGAACTTGTTGGCAACGTTGGGGAGAAGTTCGAGCAGGAGGTATTCCTCATCGTTCGATGCGAGCTTCACGCCTCCGAGGTCTTCGACAACGGGATTCTCAGGTTTGCGGTATTTGCTTACGTCGTAGGGGCGCTCCTGAGCGTCGCCGGTGATCTGCTGACGGAAAGCAGGATCGATGGGTGCGGGTGTGTGGCCATATTCACCTTTGACAAGCGAGATGAACTGGTTCGAGGTGTTGGTATAGTCGGGATTGCCTTTCTTGCGGTCGATGGCGAGGTTTACGGCCTGTGCGCCAACAATCTGAGAAGTAGGGGTTACCAGAGGCACCAGACCTGCGTCGCGGCGCACCTTGGGGATGAGTTTCATTGCATCCTCCAGAAGGTCGGACGAGTTGAGAGCCTTGAGCTGGGCAACCATGTTCGAGTACATACCGCCCGGCACCTCGGCTTCCTTGACAAGGAGGTTGGGTTTGGGGAATTCGAAGTATGCCTCGATTGCGTGACAGTTTTCCAGAAGAGTTTCCTCATCGCCGGCTTTGGCTGCTGCGATGGCCTTGTCGAACAGAGCGTCCACTTCTGCGGGAAGTTTGTCGGTGAGCGGGTTGAAGTGTTTGGGGAAGTGGTCCTTGTGCAGGTCTACATCGGCAAGATTGCGGCGGATCTGCTCGAGACGGTCGCGGATTTCGCCGACTTTCTCCATATTGGCCTCAACTTCGATGCCGAGTTTCTGGCAGAACACATAAACAAGCTCGATGGCAGGTGCTGCAGAACCTTCGCCGAAGAACCAGATGTTGGTGTCGAGGATGTCAACACCGTTCAGGATGGCCATAAGTGAGGATGCGAGTCCGTAACCGGGGGTGCAGTGAGTGTGGAAGTCAACAGGAACTTTCACTGCCTGTTTCAGTTTGCCGATGATGGATGCTGCGCGCAGCGGGCTTACGAGGCCCGCCATATCTTTGAGCGTGATAATCTTGGCTCCAAGGCGTTCCATCTCTTTCGCTTTCTCAACGAAGTATTCGTCGGTGAAAATCTTTTCAGGGGCCGCAACTTCTTCTTTCTTGCCGAAAAGTGAAGCGAAGAAGCCTTTTTTCTGTGGAGCGGCAGGAGCTTCGTCCTTGGGATCTACGGTGTAGCATACGGCTGCGTCGGCGATTCCGCCAAGCTCGTTGATCATGCGGATGGATTCCTTTACATTGTCGATGTCGTTGAGAGCGTCGAAGATACGCATCACGTTCAGGCCGTTTTTGATGGCCTCTTTATAGAATCCCTCAAGCACAGAATCGGGATAGGGCACATAACCGAACAGGTTGCGGCCACGCGAAAGTGCCGACAGAAGAGATTTTCCTCCGATGGCTTCGCTTATGGTGCGGAGGCGTACCCAGGGCGATTCGTCAAGATAGCGCATCACGGAGTCGGGCACTGCGCCGCCCCAGACTTCCATGATGTAGAAGCCTGCATCTTTGTAGAAGGGGAGGAGCGAGTCGATGTCCTCCTGTTTCAAACGGGTTGCAAACAGACTCTGTTGACCGTCGCGCAGGGTGAGGTCTCTGATTTTAAGTTTTTTAGTTTCCATAAACTGAAAATAGTTGAATGGGTTCGGTTGGGAATGGTTAAAACCGGCATACTGAGATTGTCCGTTCCATACATTCCTTAATTCAATGCAAAATTAGTGATTTTTTTGAATTATCCTAAATTTGTGAAAGTTTTTTATTCCAGAACGCTGATTATGACCTCAAAACAGCTGCAGGATGTGTTTATGCGCGTTATGTTGATTACAGATTGTCATCACGTTCATATATGCCGCAAGGCGGTGTGCGTTTGTGCGCACATCGCCTTGCCTGTGGTTATGGGTTGCCTGACGTCTGATTGACTGTCAGATTATATATGGTTTATTCAGTTGCCCGGCACGAAAATCACGATTCGATTCCAGTTATTAACATTGTAGGGCTGTACGGCAGAACCTTCAGCTTCGATGGACAGACGGCTGGCATCGATGCCATAAGTCTTTGTCAGCGTATCGTAAACGGCCTGTGCACGTTTCTGCGAGAGGGCCTTGTTGTATTCCGATGTACCGGTGTCCTTATCGGCGTAGCCCTGGATGAGCACGTTTACATCAGGATTGTCCTTGAGATACTGTGCTGTGTTGTAGACGTTGACCATCTCTTCGTCGGAAATCTTTGCGGAATTGATTTTGAACCGTACGGTCGACATCATCGGCGCTGCATTTGATTCGGGGCATTCGGCAACAACCACTTCGGGGCATGGGAGCTGAGCCTGGGCGGCAGCCAATGCGGCTGCGGTGGTGGCAAGTTCGCCACGGAGGGCATTCACCTGACCGTTGAGCGATTCGATGTAAGCGCGGTCTCTGCAGGGGTTGTAGGCCTGATATTTCACGCCTCCGAAGTTGATGCTGAAACCGCCGGTGGCTGTGATGTGAACGTCCACAGGTTCGTCGTAGGCGGCGCCGTTGAAGTTATCGCCATAGAATGCCGCGCGGCCTTCGAGGAAGAAGTCAACGTAACGGCATAGACGGAAGCGCAACTGGATACCTGCCGATACGGGGAGGGTCCATTGGCGGGTTTTCAGCGCACCGCGACGGTGGTAGATATTGGTACCTTCCGATTCAATGTCCCATACATATGTACCTCCCAGACCGACAAACGGAATGACGCTCACAGGACGGTCAGCGTCCACGCCGCCCAGCGAGTTGCACATGTCCCACATGAAATCGAAGTTGAGGTTGGCCATCTTGGCTTTGCTGTAGGATACGTTGTCCCAGTGCATGGCGCCATAATATCCGCTGAAGCGGAAGCCGATGTAGGGTGAGAACCATTTACCCACGCCCAGATTGTAGGTTGCCGTGATGTGGCGTTTTGCATCGCCATTCTCCAGAGAGTTCTCTACGAGGGGAACCCCGATTCCGGCGCCTAACTGCAGGAACCAGTTGTCATGTTTGCCCACTGAATACTGGGTCTTGCAATTGTACGCGTCGTCAACGGTGAAGGTCTCTTCCTCCACGACGATTGTTTCCTGTGCATTGGCGGTGTTCGCAAACGTGAATGACATGCAACACAGTGCCAGTACGGATGCTAATTCGTGTCTCATTTCTTTTGGATTTAGTTGCAAAATAAATAACTTCATTCTCTCATAAAAGCGTTGACAGGTGAAGGCCTGATTATCCCCGTTTGAAGTGAATCTATCATAAGTGCGTGTCGTTAGTTGTCAAGTTGGGTGAATGGCTCTCATTCTGTGTGTTCACTTTTTGAAATCATAACATTCGCGGGGAGGGGTTGGTTCATTGCCAAAATATTGCCGAGCGACCGTTTGGAGCACCGGTGGGAGCATCGCGGTGAATGGTATGACGGATAATGAAAGAGATGCATCATAAAATCAAACGGCCGCTTCGTCGCGAAGTGGCCGTTTGATTTTACCTTAAATTTTTATAATACCTATTAACCTAACAAAAAACACGATTATTATCTAAAGTTCGGTCATGCAATTTTTAGAATTGATGCTGATGAAATAAAGTAAAATATAATCCTAACTCAATGCGATTTTACGTTAGAAGTGCGTACACTTGATATTTTTCCAATTTTAAAATCAACTAAATCCTTTTGTCTCAAATCCGGGAACGCAGTGATGAAATCACCAGAAATTCCGTTCTTGATTCGATGCAAAATTACTGCTGAAATTCACGTTTGTCAAGCACCCGGAAGCCCAATATTAAGCATATATAGATTTATATAGATAAATATAAATCATAAGACCCTGATTTGTAGGGTGAATATTGTTTGGTTTCGGCATGGTGATATAGATGCATATATGGCTATATTTTGCCATAAAATAGCTGGTTTTAGCCTTACGGAATTCAAATCCCGGTGAGTATCTCAACCAGGCGCCGACGGTCTGCAACTTGTATCTCCTGATTGGTGTAGTCTATGATTCCGTCAGCCTTCATGGCATCGAGGGCGCTTATGAGCGACTGACGTTGCACTCCGAACACGGCATACATGTCGCGCTGGCGGCACTGCAGCACAATGTCTGTCCCATTGTTTTGTGTGAGGGCCACGATCCAATAGGCGATGCGCTTCTCAAGTGAACCCGATGCAAGCGCCATCACGCCGTCAACATTTAGCTGGGCGTTCATAGAAAGGATGTTCAGATAGTTGAACAGGAAAATGGAGTCGGAGTTGATTATGTTCAGGAAATCCGGCTTGTTGATCTGCAATATCCCGACATTGTCAATGGCCGTAACCGAGCCGGGGTAGCGGGTGGTGCGTCCGAAAAAAAAGTCCGGGGCAATAAGGTCGGGCGCATTAAGTGTCTGTGATGCCTTGAATTTGTTGTCATGGCTTTCAATCGACATCCGGACACTGCCGGCAATTACCGAACGTATGTGTGTGCATTCGGCACCTTGCTCCACAATCATATCGCCGGGGGCATATTTGAGGAAGTGGAATTTGTTGTGTCCCACTATCTCCGATAATTTCTGTTGTGATACGCCGGCAAACAGTGGCAGCTGGCGCAAGGTTTCGTACATGCTTCCCATGATATGGCTATGTTTCGTTGTTGTTCTTTATTTATAACGCCTGTGTTTAGTGAAAGTTAACAATGAGGTGTTAAATCTTTCTATGTACGCTTGGCATTGTCGGGCCGATTGTCCGGGGCAAGCTTGCTCCGTTCATGCAGGTAAATCTGAATGGAGTTGATGGTGTTGTGCCATGCTACATAGGCTGCAGGCGCCACTGAGATCAGGGGATTCATATAGGTCAGCGCAAGCCATATGGCAAGTACGGTGTTCTTCTGACCCAGACTTTGCGCACCTGAAATGGCATCGCCGTGCCGTTTCCCTATGATTCGCCCTATGCCGAACTGCAAAGCGCATACAATCAGCGACACGGCGCACAGGATAAGTATCTCAGGGACGCACGATGCCGGTTCTTTCAAAATGAAACTTACCGAGTTACCTACCACAATTATGAGAGAGAATGCCCATATGTAGAATGAAAGCCCCTGATGCTGGGCTATGGCGCGGTGGGTGGAGGGCGTAAAGCGTTCAAGCAGGAGCGCAACGGCAAGCGGCCCGAGAATCAGTGGAAGCACTGTGTAGCTTATGGTCCACATTGAGGTGAGGAACGAGTGTTCGGTGCCGGAGGCGGGGGCGTCCGTTGCAATCCATGTAAGGAGTGCAGGCGCCAGGAATGCCACGAATACATTGCTGAACAGCGAGTAAGTGGCCACACGTGAAACTTTTCCGCCGAGCATCCCTGTGATGACCGGTGCGGCGGTGGCCGTGGGGCAGAAGATGCATATGAATGCTCCCTGAGCTGCAATTGGATTGACGGGCAGCAACAGCAACCACGCTGCCAATGCTCCGGGAATCTGTACGGCGAGAAGCCACCAGATGTAACTGCCCACCTTGAATTCGCGTATGTTAAGGCGGCAATAGGTAATCAGGAGCATTATAAATATAAGATACTTCGACAGGAATGCCACCATCCCTATGTAGTTGTGGAGCAAGGCGCCGAGCAGCATGGCTATCGGAAGCATCCAGGGCTTCAGCTTCTGCCTTATGGCGTGCATACGGGTGTTCATCTTAGTTGTTGAAACGGTTACTTAGAGGGATACACAAACGGCGATGTGTCCGGTTGACAGACACATCGCCATGTATACGATTAGGGATTTATGTTCAAGCGAATTTGGAGAAGTCGGTGTTGCGCATGTCGCCGGAAGCGGCAAATTCGGTGTGGAATGCCATGGCGGCGTTGAGCGTAGCAGGCGTCTGTCCGCCCTTGCTGAGTTTGAGATACTCGCGCAGCAGTGGGCGGAAGTCGGGGTGCGCGCAATTGTTGATGATTTCGTTGGCCCGCTGTTCCGGATCCTTGGCACGCAGGTCGGCGATACCCTGGTCGGTGATGATTACATCCACTGAGTGCTCGCTGTGGTCGCAGTGCGATACCATCGGGACGATGTTGCTGATCATGCCGCCTTTGGTGACCGACGGGCACGAGAAGATGGAGATGTAGGCGTTGCGGCAGAAGTCGCCGGAGCCGCCGATGCCGTTCATCATTCGTGTGCCGAGCACGTGTGTGGAGTTGACACATCCGAAAATATCAGCCTCAAGTGCTGTGTTCATGGCAATTACGCCGAGACGACGGATGACTTCCGGGTTGTTTGAGATTTCGGCCGGACGCATCATTATTTTGTCGTGGAAGAAATCGAGGTCGGCAAACAGCTGGGCTTCAACTTCATCTGAGAATGTCATGGAGCATGTGCTTGCGAATGTGCATTTGCCGGCACGCAGGAGCTCAAGCACGGAGTCCTGCACAACCTCGGTGTACATCATGAAGTTTGGCAGCTCCTTGTCAAGACACAGGTAGTGGAGAACGGCATTCGCCACATTGCCCACGCCGCTCTGGAGCGGGAGGAATTCTTTGGGTATGCGTCCTTTGCGGTATTCGTTGATAAGGAAGTTCACCACGTTCGAGCCGATACGTTCCGACACTTCATCCGGTTTGGTGAACGCTTTCACGCCGTCGAGCGAGTTTGTGCGGATTATGCCGCGCACTTTGGAGGGGTCAATCTGGAGCGTGGGGCGGCCGATGCGGTCGTTTGGAGCATAGATGGGGATTTCGCGGCGGTAAGGGGGATCCTGCGGGAGATATATGTCGTGCATTCCCAGAAGCGATTTGGGAAGTGCTTCGTTCAGTTCGATGAAGATGTGTTTTGCGCGCGGGGCATAGGTAGGGATGTTGCCGAGTCCGCATCCCAGCAGCACTTCTCCGCTGTCGGTTATATCGGCTGCATAGATAATGGCCACATCGGTGGGCCCATAAAAACCGTAGCGCGTTTCCTGGGCCATTTCCGAAAGATGGCGGTCAAAATAATGGGCGTCGTGGGCGTTGATGCGTTTGCGTAAGTCAGGTGTATTCTGATAGGGTGCACGCATGTTGATGGCATTGTTGCGTGCCAGAATGCCGTCAACGTGGTCGTTTGTCGATGCACCGGTGAAGATGTTAACTTTGAATTCCCGGCCTGCCGCGTGCTCGCGTTCGGCCTTGTGGGCAACTGCTTCAGTTACCGCCTTGGGGTTACCGGGAGCTGTGAAGCCCGATAATCCGAGCGTGTTGCCGTTCTCAATCATCTCAGCAGCTTCCTGAGCTGTGATAAAATTATACGCCATGCTTGTGGTAATTGATTTGGTTTGGTGTTTAAGGTGTGAGTGGCCGGCCGTGCAAGGCATAAATATTGGAGTAGACGGGCATATTGCCCGAAAACTTGCCTGTGGCGGCTTGGTCATCCGCGCCTTTATTCGTATTTTTGCACAAAATTAGAGTTTTAGTGCACAAAGCCCAAATTTTCCAATCTGTTTTTTAGCACATATGTGGTCTGTAGGGCATGTGTACATTAAATATTATGTTAAAGGATGGTGAGTAACAATGCCGATTCGAGCCTGATGGCCGACAAAAAACTATATATCGAGACATACGGATGCCAGATGAATGTGGCCGACAGTGAGGTGGTGGCATCTATAATGGAAACTGTGGGATATTCACAGACTGATGCTGTTGACAGCGCCGATGCCGTTCTGCTCAACACATGTTCCATCCGCGACAATGCGGAGCAGAAGATACATTCGCGTCTGCAGGCACTCAATGCTTTGCGGAGGGCAAAGAATCGCAAACCTCTGATTGTCGGTGTCATCGGCTGCATGGCTGAGCGGGCGAAGGATGAGCTTATAAACCGTGACGGAGTTGATCTCGTGGCCGGTCCGGACGCCTATCTGGATTTGCCGAACCTGTTTGCGGCGGTTGAGGCAGGTCATAAAGCTATCAATGTGGAACTCAGCACCACAGAAACCTATCGCGACGTAATCCCGGCACGTTCACTGGCAAACCGGGTGAGCGGCTTCGTGAGTATTATGCGCGGATGCAACAACTTCTGTTCCTATTGCATCGTGCCTTACACCCGCGGACGCGAGCGCAGCCGTGAACTGGCAAGCATTCTCAACGAAGTGGCAGATCTCAAACGGCATGGGTTCAAGGAGGTGACTTTGCTCGGTCAGAATGTGAACAGCTACCGGTATGTCACACCGGATGGAGAAACCGTGGATTTCCCCGCTCTGCTTGAACGTGTGGCCCAAAGTGCCCCGTCGATGCGTGTGCGTTTCACCACATCCCATCCGAAGGACATGAGCGATGCCACCATAGATGTGATTGCCCGTTATCCTAATATATGTAATCATATCCATCTCCCGGTTCAGTCCGGAAGCAATTCCGTGCTGAAAGCCATGAACCGCAAATACACGCGCGAGTGGTATCTTGACCGTATCCAGGCCATCCGCAGCCGGATTCCGGATTGCGGCATATCGTCCGACCTTTTCACAGGCTTCCACGGCGAAACGGAGGAGGATTTCAATCAGACACTTGATCTTATGCGCGAGGCAGCATTCGATTCGTCGTTCATGTTCAAATATTCCGAGCGTCCCGGTACGCTTGCTTCACGCACAATGCCCGACAATGTTCCGGAGGAGGTGAAAGTGGAACGTCTCAACCGTATGATTGCGTTACAGAACGAATTGTCGGCCGAGTCGAACCGGCGCGATATCGGGAAGGTGTTCGAGGTGCTTGTGGAAGGTTTTTCAAAACGCAGCCGTGAGCATATGATGGGACGAACTCAGCAGAACAAGGCCGCAGTGTTTCCGCGTGGCACTGTGAAAGTGGGCGACTTTGTTAAAGTGCGCGTCACGGATGCATCGTCGGCCACTCTTATCTGCGAGTTGGTCTAACCGGTTTATGCCGCTTGATAGCTGTTGCTCAGGAGGCGCTTGTCTGCATTTTCGCGCCTATATGAGCAATTATTTGGTTAAATTAATGTTAAAAGTGTTGACATGGTCTCTATAAGGTTGTAATTTTGCAGCACTTTGGCTCAGAACGGGTCTCCCGGATGGTGGCTGTCAAACGGCCCCGCAAGGGTAAAAATGATTGTTTTTCTGCATGAATAAAATAAAACGTAGCCGCATAGCAGGTTGGGGCGATTATGTGACATCGACAATATCGGTGTCGCTCGTGCTGTTTATTCTTGGCCTGGTAGGCTTTGTGAACATTTCGTTTTCAGGTATAAACCGCCAGCTTAAGGAAAAAATGGGTTTCACCGTGGTGCTTGCCGACAGTGTGGCACCCGCAACGATAGATTCTTTGAAACTCGTATGCGACCACGCCCCATATGTTTCCTCCTACCGTTACCTGTCGGCCGAGGATGTGATGGCAGAAGAGACCTCGGGTGAGGGTGCCGACCTTGTGGAGCTGCTCGGTGTGAATCCGTATGCGGCGATGTTTGAAATCAAGGTGGGCGCCGCCTATGCCGATGTTGACAGTATAAGCAGCATTATGGCACAATGGCAGCAATTGACCTCGGTCGACGAGACCACCGCCAATACTGAAATGATTGCCAATATTAACAGGAATGCAGGTCTAATCAACACGATTCTCGCCATTATGGCTGCGGCATTGCTGCTGATTTCGTTTGTGTTGATAAACAATACGGTGCGACTGACGGTTTATTCCCGTAGATTCCTGATCCATACAATGAAACTTGTGGGAGCAACCGGCGGATTCATCCGTCGGCCTTTCCTGATGGTGAATGCTGTGCAGGGTGTCATTGCCGGCGTGCTTGCATCCGGATTCCTTGCACTTTTTGTGGGTTGGACACGTTCGCTCGACATGGGGATAGAATTGCTTGTGACGTGGAATGTGGCTTTCTGCGAGTTCGGGCTGCTTGTGGTCCTTGGCGTGGCTATCTGTGTGTTGGCGGCCATCATGGCCACCAACCGGTATCTGCGCAAGAATTATGACGAGATGTTCGAATGACTCTCTGCCATTGCTGTTCAGGGACAATTTCTGGCCGCTCCGCATGTGATGATATATAATAAAATTGAAAACCGATATAATCCTATTTCCGACATGGCTTTGAAGCTTGAGAAAACAGACAGACATAATTCTGACGAAAAACTTGAGCGGGAATCCGCGAGTGAATTCCCTCTGGTAAAAAAGAATTTTATATTTATGGCGGTGTCCGGCTCCATGATAGTCCTTGGTTTTCTGCTGATGCTTGGCGGCGGTTCAACCACTGAATTCAATCCGGACATATTCAGTGCCCGGCGCATTGTCGTCGGCCCCACAATTGCCTTTCTGGGTTTCGTAGCGATGGCAATCTCAATTATAGTGCGCCCCGGAAAGCGCAAATAACCGTTGTTTAACCCGGATAGATTAAAAATAGATATGGATTGGATTGATGCGTTGATACTCGGCATAGTTCAGGGACTTGCAGAATATTTGCCTATAAGCTCAAGCGGACACCTTGAGATTTTCAACAGCCTGCTCGGATCGAATCTTTCAGGTGAGGATTCGCTTCAGTTCGATGTAGTGCTGCATGTGGCAACGGTTCTGTCGACAATCGTGGTGTTGTGGAAAAAATTCGTGCCGCTGTGCACATCATTTTTCACCTTCAAACGCGATGCCAATACCACATATGTGTGGAAAATCCTGCTGTCGTGCATTCCTGTCGGAATCGTTGGCGTCTGTTTCAAGGATCAGGTGGAATCGTTCTTCGGCGTCAGTGCCGATGGCGGCAACAATCTGCTGCTGGTCGGCATCTGCCTGTGTGTTACGGCTGCGCTTCTTGCCTTCGCATACTTTTTCCGCACACGTACTTTCCTGCGCACAAACCGCACCGGCCGGGATATCACATGGCTTGATGCGTTTGTCATCGGCATCGGTCAGGCCATCGCCGTGTTGCCTGGCCTGAGCCGTTCCGGCACTACGATAGCCACCGGTATCATACTTGGCGACAAACGCGAGGAGGTGGCCCAGTTCTCGTTCTTTATGGTGGTTGTCCCCATCCTGGGACAGGCGCTGCTTGATCTGGTCAAGATGTTCTCGGCCTCGGGTGAAACTGTGGATCAGTCGCCCGTAGGCGTCGTACCTATGATTGTAGGTTTTCTGGCGGCGTTTATCGTTGGATGCCTGGCATGCAACTGGATGCTGAACCTTGTGAAGAAAGGCAAGCTTGTGTGGTTTTCGCTCTACTGCGTTGTGGTAGGTGTGATATGCATAATCTTCGCTTGATTAAAGACTCCGATATGACATTGCAACCGATTGAAGGCGAGATTTTCGCTGTTGACAAACCTCTCGGATGGTCCTCGTTCCATGTGGTCAAGAAGCTGCGTGGAGCGTTGCTGTCGCGTTTGAGGTCAACCGGTGTGCGCAAACTCAAGGTGGGACATGCCGGCACACTCGATCCACTGGCAACCGGCGTGATGATTGTGTGCACCGGTAAAGCTACCCGCAGGATCGACGAGCTGCAATCCGGTGTGAAGGAGTATGTGGCTACGGTGGCATTGGGTGCCACCACACCCTCGTTCGATCTGGAAACACCTGTTGATGCCACTTATCCCACCGCCCATATCACGCGTGAACTCGTTGAAGAGGTTCTCTTGCGATTCAAGGGGAGAATTGAGCAGATACCCCCGTCCTATTCGGCATGCAAGGTTGACGGGCACAGGGCCTACAAAATGGCGCGACGTGGCGAGGAGGTGGATCTGAAGCCTAAAATCCTTGTAATAGACGAGATGGAACTGCTTGAATTCAGCCCGGAGGAGATTGTCATAAGGGTTGTGTGCAGCAAAGGCACATATATCCGGGCATTGGCACGCGACATCGGTGCCGCCCTCAACAGCGGCGGCCATCTCCGCGCATTGCGGCGCACGCGTGTCGGCAGTGTCGACGTGGCTCACTGCAGCTCAGTGCGTGATGCTGTGGAGCGCATCCATTGTGCGGCCATGTCGGTGCCGCAGGAGGATGGGACCCGTATTGACGTGGCGCCTGCAGCATTTGTGCCAGATTTCATGCAGAATGAAAAGGCCGACATAAAGGCTTACGCCGACCGATAGATATAGATTACTGTTTCAACATAAAAATAATATTCAACTGCTATAATGAAACTTTCCCAGTTCAAATTCAAATTGCCCGATAACCTGATTGCCCAGTATCCTTCGCCCAATCGCGATGACTGCAAGCTGATGGTTGTACACCGTAAGACCGGTGAGATTGAGCACCGTATTTTTAAGGATGTTATCAATTATTTCGGCGATGGCGACGTTATGGTGTTCAATGACACCAAAGTGTTCCCGGCCCGCCTGTTCGGCAATAAGGAGAAAACTGGCGCGCGCATCGAGGTGTTTTTGCTCAGAGAGCTTAATGCCGAACACAAGCTCTGGGATGTGCTTGTGGAACCTGCGCGCAAAATCCGCATAGGCAACAAACTCTATTTCGGCGACGACGAATCGATGGTGGCCGAGGTGATTGACAATACCACCTCGCGTGGCCGTACACTCCGTTTCCTCTACGATGGCAGTCATGAGGAGTTCAAAGCCAATCTGTTCAAGCTGGGTTCCACCCCTCTGCCTGAATACATCAACCGCGAGCCAACCGAGGCGGATGCCGAGATGTATCAGACCATTTTTGCCAAGACAGAGGGCGCTGTCGTGGCGCCTTCGGCCGGTATCCACTTCAGCCGTGAGGTGATGAAACGTCTGGAGATCCGTGGTGTGGAGCAGGGCTTCCTCACTGTTCACAGCGGGCTGGGCGCTTTCCGCGAAATCGATGTGGAGGACCTTACCAAACACCGCATGGACTCGGAGGACATGAGCGTAGGGCAGGAGCTTGTCGATATGGTCAATAAAGCCAAGGATGACGGCAAACAGGTGTGCGCCGTTGGAACATCAACGCTGCGAGGCATCGCAAGTGCAGTGAGCATGGGCGGCCATATGAAGACCTACACCGGCTGGACCAACAAGTTCATCTTCCCTCCGTATGATTTCACCGTGGCAACGGCGCTCATAACAGGTTTCCATCTCCCGTATTCCACCATGCTCATGATGGTATGCGCTTTCGGTGGCTACCAGACCATAATGAAAGCCTATGAAGAGGCCATCAAAGAGGGTTATGGGTTCGGAGCATACGGCGATGCCATGCTTGTGATTGATTGATAACAAGGAAACTTACAGATCGGTTATGGTCGAGAATGAACGCGACACACGTGCGGCCCGGGTTATTGATGCCGGGCGCCGGATGCTGACCGCAGCGCGCACTGCGCCGAAAGGGAAAGGCGTGGACATAATAGAATGTTGCCTTCTTACCGGCGAGGATATAAAATTGCTGTCGGACGAGATGAGGCGGTTGTACGATGAAACCGGACGTCCCGTTTACCAGCGCGATGGTGAAAACATCCTGCAGGCAGATGCCGTGGTGGTGATTGCAACCCGTTCGATGCCGCTCGGACTGAACTGTGCCCATTGTGGGTTCCCGACATGTGGGGAGAAGCCTAAGAATGTGCCCTGCGCGGTAAATAGTGTGGATGTGGGTATCGCCATAGGCTCGGCAGTGGCCACGGCAGCAGATTGCCGCGTTGACTGCCGCGTGTGGTTCTCGGCCGGAATGGCCGCAGAGAGGATGAATCTCTTGCCAGGGTGCAGCCAGTATTATTGCATCCCCCTCAGCGCCACTTCCAAAAATCCGTTTTTCGACCGCAAATAACGCTCGGAGTCTCCGGAACTATTCTCTGCCATAGGGACCCCATAGGGTTTAACATTGAACATCAAGGCCTGACATTATAAAACAACTAAGGCCTGAGATTATAAAAGCAACAGCGGTGTATCACCATGCGTGACACACCGCTGTTGTTTTTGTGTGGTGAGGCGGGTTATCGGCCCGAATCGTCGACGAGTGATTTGATGCGGCGGTTCAGCAGGGTTTCGCCCAACAGGTCCTCAAGGGTGAGGTGCATGCGGTAGCGCCAGTAGTGGCGTGAGTTGGCCGGAACGTTTATCTGCTCCTCGCGCGGGTCGGCACGGCGGACTTTGCCATCAATCGACAGCCAGTCCTGCAGCGGCAGGATGCAGAGCATGGCAGGGGAGTGCAGGTTGCTGGCAACTATTTTCTCGCATATCCAGGGCTCGGCAAATGTGGGTGCGGCCCCGTGTTCGCCAAGCATATTGTTGAAGAAGCGCTGGGTCTTGTCGCGGTTTTCTTCCCACCATTGGCGTATGCCACCCATATCATGTGTGGAGGTGGTGCAGACTGTGAGATAGGGGTAATATGCCGGATTTCCGAATTCCTCGCGTGGATTCTTTGGCATGCGGGCAATGTCGAGTGTGAGAATTTCAAGCGCACTCATCACAGCGGGCACGCAGTCGGGAATCATACCGAGGTCTTCGGCACAGGTAAGCATATCGGTGGAATCAATCAGCGGGGGAAGCTTCCACATGGCTTTGCCGTACCAGAAGTCGTTGTGACGGTGATAGAAGAAGTCGTTGTACAGGCGGTCGAACGTCCAGCGCTCGTAGTCGGTGAGGTAACGGTAAGTGTATGTGAACTGGGCGGAGATACGCGGATGGTATTTGCCTTTTTCATACGGATCCTCAATGAACAGCACCTGGTCGATGAGTCCGAGTAGGCCGTTGCAGATGCGGGTGTTCTTGTCGTTCTTTTCTTGTGTGCCGAAGTAATCCGCCACTTCGCGCTGAGTGGTGAATCCTGCTGCAAGTTTATATCGGCCATAGCCTACATCCTTGAGGAAGCGGCCGCGTACCTCTTCGGTGTATTCACCGAAAAAGTCGTGCAGGAATTCCTCGCGTATGAACGGAGTGGTCTGCAGATCGATGTCGAGCCAGAAGTCATAGTTGTTGCGCAGTTCGTCGACGGAGAAGGGGAGGGCGGGGTTGAACACGCCCAGCAATCCGTGCAGCTGGTTCATCGGAATCTGCCATATGCGGAAGAACCCGAGCACATGGTCTATGCGGTAAACATCGAAATACTGGGCCATGTTGCGGAAACGGTTTTTCCACCACTGGAACTGACCGTCGCGCCACATCTCCTCCCAGTTGTAGGTGGGTAATCCCCAGTTCTGTCCGAGCACCGAGAAATCATCCGGCGGAGCGCCGGCCTGGCTGTCGAGGTTGAACAGACGGGGGAATGTCCATGCATCGACACTGGTGCGGGAGATTCCGATGGGGATGTCGCCCTTGAGCGATACCCCGTGGGCATGGGCGTATTCCTTTACATGCAGCAACTGTTTGTGCAGGTTGAACTGAATCCAGTACACATAGTTGGCCTGCTGCTTGTTTTCGAGCAGCAAAGCCTCGACCTTGGCGGGAGTGTAGGCTGCATAATCTCCCCATTCCGAAAAGTCCGGGGTGCCGTTTTCATCGCGTAGAATGCAGAAGGCTGCATACGGTTTCAGCCAGGAGGCATTGTCGGCCACGAACTGCTTGAATTCGGCAGTGCGAGTCACGCTGCGTTCCACCTGTTTGAACAGTTCGCGTGTGAATTCGTTTTTGGCGTTGTTCACCCGTTCGTAGTCAATCTGGTCGAGTGCGTTAAGCTCTTTGGCCAAAGCATCGAAATGAGCCTGACGCCCGTTGTCGGCCAGAGTCCCGAGCTCGCTCAACCTGAGATACATTGGGTGCAACGCATAGCATGAGTTGGCGTTGTAGGGGTAGGAGTCGGTCCATGTGTGGGTCATTGTGGTGTCGTTGACCGGAAGCACCTGAATGAATTTCTGTCCGGTGGCAACGGCCCAGTCCACCATCTTTATAAGGTCGGGGAATTCGCCCACGCCGAAATCCTGTGCGCTCCGCAATGCGAAAACCGGGATGGCAACGCCCGCACCGCGCCAGGGAGCCTTGGGGTTGACAAGACGTTGACCGGCAACCACCATCACTTCACCCGATGTGGCTGGCT
>ERZ779956.434-NODE-434-length-23411-cov-3.628104_pt1 | contig 23411 bp, 19 predicted proteins | sample MGYA00511940_ERZ779956 | MGnify/ENA primary metagenome ERZ779956 (study PRJEB29588, sample SAMEA2154992) | human gut metagenome | biome: human gut; feature: human-associated habitat; material: faeces | place: Denmark | collected 2008/2010 ...
AAATTTTCGGGTCATTCAAAAGTGCCTGAGCAATCAAGGCTCTTTGTTTCATACCTCCCGAAAATCCGCCGAGTTTTTTATGTGCCGCATTAGTGAGATTTACCGTATCAAGAAGTGAGGTTATTTTTTCCTTAGCCTCCTTCTTTTTTAATCCCTTTAATGCCGCCATATACCACAAAAATCGGTTAAGAGTAAAATCATCATACAAACCTTGTTGCTGTGGCATATAACCGAGAACGCTCCGATAATTTTTACCTAATTTTTTAATATTTTCTCCGTCATACAACACTTCACCTTTATCTGAATTTAGGTTATCGGTAATGATATTCATAAGTGTCGATTTACCTGCACCGTTAGGTCCAAGAAGTCCATACACACCCGTAGTAAGCGTAACGGTAAAACCATCAAGTGCTTTTACCGCTCCTTTTTTATAGACTTTTGTAATACCTTTAATCTCAAGCTTTGGCATTTATTCGCCTCCATATTCTTGTTTCGGTAAACTTAAATTTAGAAATTTCAAGTGTGACAATCGCAATTAAGATACTCAGCAAATAAGTCATAACAATAGCTATAGCGTGGTAATTTACAATCCAATAACCGATTCTTGCGTTTTCAATCGGATACAAAGCAAGCAATGGTATTATAACTAAAACAGTTGAAATCACCATTGTAAACATACTGTTACGGCTAAAAATCGAAACTGCCGTAATAACAGATGTTACTGCTGTTGCAAGCAAAAAGTAGCATACGAGATTGAGAACTACCGCATTTATCACACTAAAAGATGTTTCTTGAACATTTTCAAAAATACATACTAAGGGTGTATTCAAACTGTTCGCACCGTATGTATTTATAAATCTTACAAAATACGGCACATACAGAACTGTAAATGCTATTAACAAATATATACACTCCACTACTATTTTTCCAAAAAACAGTTTTGTTTTACCGTTTTCAGTAGTACGAATAAGGTTGATCATACCATTTTTATACTCGGGTGAAAATACATAAGGAACACCTATCACAATAACAAGACAAAGCAAAGAAAAATCGTTCCATTCCCTTGTTTTACTTGAAACAAAACTTTTATAGATGTTTTCATCAATAAATTTTGCATCTATGCCCTTTTTATCTAGTTCAAGGAGTCGATTATATTGTTCGATTACTCTTTCAAATGCAATCCCTTTGCTGTTTAAAATATTTTCAATCGACTTGGACATAGCCTGTTTTGCATTTTCAGAAAGCTCACTATTTTCAGCAATTTCGCCCATGCGTTGTTGCAAGTTGTTAAAATAATTTTGCTGTTTCAAAATATAGTTTTCCTTTTCCGAAGTTATGTCACCCTCAAGATATTCCATATACGCTTTGTAGTCAGCATCCGAATTTTCCGAATAAGGGTAACGAACCGTTCCGAACGATGAAATAATTGCAAAAAGCACAAGCAAAACAATCATAACAGCCATTTTATTTTGAATAGTGAATTTAAAAACTTCGCCTTTAAAAATGCCGGTACTGCCGTTTAATGTAAAAAATCTTGATTTAAACTTTTCAAACAGTCTTGAAAAAATGCCGGCAGTTTTCTGTTGATTGCGTTTACAAAATAATATACAGGAAAACACCGTACACAAAAGAAATACTGTACAAAAAACGGCAAATGCAATCGGAATCGAAGCTACTGCATTTGAAAAAATATTAAGATTCAGATAACTTCCAAAAAATTCCCCGCCGTCAAGAATATAGAAAATATTAATGTACTTTAAAAGGTTCAAAAAAGAGTTCTGTACAATCAAGGTATAGAGCAAATACTCTGCACCAATTATTACGAGCCCTGTAAGATACATCGTTGCAGAACTTGAAAAGATAATAAATACAAGAGCCAAAAACGATGAAATAACAAAAGTCCCCATTATTTTTGCAAATGCAAACAAAATCAAAAATTGACCTGCTGTAACTGTAAGGGTACAGTTGCGAAACTCGGAAATTGATTGAATATTTACGCTTAAATCGGTACTGCCATACAGGAAAGTGTTTATGATAAAATTGCAAAAAATGAATAATATTGATACAACAGCTGACAGTACAAAAAGCAACATGAATTTTGAAATTATAGTTTTGAATCTGCCGAATTTTGTACATCGTACCAACGAATACAGTCCTTTTTCACGCTCATATTGAAAAAGATAAACGCAAAGCAAAAACACAATGGCGATTATAAAAATATCGGTTAAGCTGTATTCTGTTGTTGCAATAAAAGCATCAGAATTTACAAGGCTTAGCTTGGTGTTTTTTAATCCTGAATAATCGTTGGATGTTTTGTAAAGATTTTTATATGAAAAAGAACTTTCATCGCCAAAAATTGAAGAGGACGACTGCGCCTTTGCCCTGTCATACATTTTGTCAATAAAATCCGGATAGGAATTTATATACTCAATCTGCTGTGAAATATTATAGAGAAAACTGTTTTTCCAAAAGTTATCTCCGCCTTTTTCACTCATTTCAACAGCCTTTTGATACGCATCCGGATTACTCTTTCGATACTCATCAAGTTCATATGTGTAATTTTCAATAAGTTCCTCGTTATCAGTCTGTGCAAGATTTTCAAGTCTACTAAAAATTTCATATGCAAGCAGTTCATTGTCAATTTGCTTTTCAGCGTCATTCAAAGACATTGAAGAATAACTATTGAGCATTTTAGTATACTCATTGGAATAAGTGATTCTAATGCTGTTTTCTTCGGTATTTTGCGATGAATATAATAAAAAGCCGTTGATTGCAAGGCAGAGCAATAAAACAACAAAAAATATTTTTTTATTAAGTATCTTTTTCAGTTCATAAATAAAGAGTTTCATAAATTCATCTGTTACTCAAAAGTATAAATTTCATCGGCATTTTCTGTGTTATTTTTATCAATATAATAAAGTGTTTTTTCTTCTTCGTTGTAATCAATAAAACAACTGCTGTCAAAACCTATTTCGGCAGTAAATTCAAACGGCATTTTCTTTAAAGTTGCCTTATAGCTTTTATCACAGAAAATCAACTTATCAGCCTCATTATCATCATTAGCAGCTGAAATTATCAGATTTTCACCGTCATTTGTAAAAGGAGTGTAGTATTGATAACCTGCAATCAAATCAGAACAATCAAGAATTTTCTTTTGATTTTCTCCGTTAAAATCGCACTCATACACCTTACTTCCGTTTGCGAAAATCAGCTTATCATTGAAAATTGTAAACATTGAATTTATATTTACTTCCAACTTTTCACTGAGATTTTCCCATTTATCGGTCTGTAAATCATAGTTTATCAAGTAGCTGTTTTCCTTGGTACCGTCAAGCTTTGTTATCCATAAAAAAAGATGATTGCCGTAGAATCTGGTGTCACATACACTCATACCATTAAGTATATCGTATTTATAGTACGGCAGTAACTCATCTGTGTTTCCTTTACCATCGGCAGAAACCTTGTAAAGTGCCATATTACTGCCTTCTGCCGCTCCTTCGTTATCTTTTTTACTTCCGTCAAAATAAATATATCCTCTGTGAATTTTAAAGTCCCAAATTGTATAATCCCTTGTCGAATATAAAACCTCACGATTTGTTCCGTCAGTTGAAATTTTGCAAATTTCATTTAATTCATAAGTTACACCGTCTTTGTCGGTTTTATCCTCGACCGATTGAAAATAAATGCAGTCATTGTAGTAAACAAGACTTCTGAAATATGTATTTAAAAATGCTGTACACTCTTTCTTTTTCTCAAACGAGGTTTCTTTGTCATGCATACAATCACTTCGATTGCACAAAGGTTGACAACTATGCGTTTCCTTATCAATCACATACAAAAATCCGTTATCTGAATTTAAAAAGTAAATGCCCGTATGAGTATCTGCAAAATAGAGCTGACTGCCGTACCTTATAAAATTCTCCTGACTGTCCTGATTAGGAACATATGTATCAGAACTGTCGATACTCATTTTTTGATTACATCCGCACAAAAAAACAAATGAAATCAGAAACAAAAATGCAGTGTATTTTTTAATCATAATTTTCATATAAACACCTCAGAGCCCACCCGCTACATTCGGGTGGGCTCACAAACTTATGCTGTTTTGCCGACTGTAGCAGATACAGTTGTTGCACTATCAAATTGAGAAATACATTTTGAGCCTACTAAAGTATAATAACCGTTTGTAGTAACCGTAAGGCTCTTGTTATTATCAACGCTATCATACGAATTGCACGATAACTTCACATAACTACCGGATTTGTAATATCCATACACCCAAACCTTTATTGAACACGGTCCGCCATTAGTAACACTTCCTTTTCCACTAGTTGTGTTACCTGAATATGAAGCCGTTGATGATACTGTATAACCATTACTCATTTCTGCATATCTTGTACTGGAAGCTGCGCTAGCGCTTATAGCCGCAACTGATGAAAAAGCACATATTGTAGCTAACATTGTTGTTGTTATTTTTCTTATCTTGTGTTTCATAAAGAGTTCCTCCTTTGTTATGTTAAAATATTATTAATATAATTTTCAGTTGAAACAACGATTAAGACATTAAACCATTGGACTTACCTCCTTTCATACTTATTTTAATTGCTAAAAATTTTATTTAAAAATATTAATACTTTAACTGTCATTTAAACACAACATACTGAAATAAGTTTTAAAATTGATTTTATATTTTTAAATCAATTCGCTACTTCTGTAATTTAAAATTAAGCAGTTTCCAATATTTTATATTTGCAATATAGCTTTGGTATTGTAATTACATTTATTAATCAATTTATCTATCTTGTAAGACAATTTTAACATATCAAATATATAAACGCAATGATTTTTAGATATTATTTGTTACAAAATTTCACTATATGTTTTTGTGCAATATGACAGATTTTATTTAAAATAATGCTAATTAATATCGGTACAAACAGACCAAATATAAGATATACAAAAGCCCACTGTTGCAAACCGTTTGGAAGATAGTAGTACAATCCTATGAATCGGAATGTCCGGAACAACCGGCAAATAATGTTGCTGTCATTGCAAGTGTGAGGAACGCACATAGATTTTTTTGTCCGGACATTGTCAATAAAAGTTTGTAAGTTTTAAAGAGGATTGAACCTTTTTATTGTTCAATCCTCTTTGTTGTTTATTACATACTGCATATCTTCGGGAATTTCGGCAGTAACCGTAATGTATTCATTTTTTATCGGATGATAAAATTCAAGCCTTGCACAATGAAGTGCCTGCCTTGAAATTTTATCAAGCTTTCCGCCGTACAAGTCATCACCCATAAGCGGATGCCCTAAATAAGCCATATGACACCGAATTTGATGTGTTCTGCCGGTTTCAAGCCACAATTCAAGCAATGTAAAATCTTTTGTTGTAACAAGCGGTTTATAGTGCGTAACTGCTTTCATTCCGTCATCACGGACAATTCGCACCATTTTGGAATCATCACGCAAATCCATTGGCTTATCAACTATACCTTCAATATTTATTTCGCCCTCGCATAAAGCGTAATAGACTTTGTGCGTTTTATTTTTTACGGCATTGGCTGTAAAACGGTTTTTGGCAATGAGAACAAGTCCTGAGGTATCCTTGTCAAGTCGATTAATTGCCCGAAATACAAACGGCTTGCCGTTTTGACTGCAATAGTACGAAACAATATTTGCAAGCGTATCGCTTTGGTGCTGCTTTACAGGATGAACAGGCATGGAATGCGGTTTGTTTACCACAAGAAAATGTTCATCCTCATATCTTATATCAAGTGTCCCCTTTGTCGGTTCAATTTCACATTTTTCATCGGGAATTGCAATTGAAACGGTTTTTCCGCTTTGCACACAGTCAATTGTTCTTAAAATTTTCCCGTCCATCAAAATACCGTCTTTTTCTCTTTTCAGTCGTGTTATTATTCTTGCAGAAAGACCGCATTTATCACGCAGAAATCTTTGAGCAAGCATATTGTCACATTCGTCAGGTACGGAAAAATACAGTCTGTCAGACATAAATTATCCTCCAAACAAAAAACAGAATTATCAGCTGAATAATAAATATTATCGGTATGCCGAGCATAAATTTAATGTGTCTTGTTTTGTGTCTGATTAATTGCATTGTAATGTACATTGCAACACTTCCTCCGAGTGCGGAGAGAATCAGCAATGTGCTTTCTCTTACTCTCCATTTGCGGTGAATTGCAAAGTATTTGTCACAGACTGTTACAACAATTGATATCAGGCTGATGATGCAAATGTATATGATGAAAATTTCCATGAGAACTCCAAAGGATGATTTGATTGAAAAACAAAAAGATTGTTCCGATTATAGTATCTATAATAGCTATGTTAAGCGTTATCTGCATAAGCTCATTTACAAGAGAAAAACCGCCGAAAAAGCAGAATAATATCAACAATATTGCAGCCTTATCATCAAAGGCAACTGCCGACACACCCGAAAGTGATGAAGAAATGCGTGGCGTGTGGGTATCATATATGGAGCTTTCTATGGAAAATGAAAGCTCAAAAACACAAAAAGCGTTTGAAGATAAATTTACCGAAATAGCACAAAAATGCCGTGAAAGTGGTTTCAACACGCTTATTGTACAGGTACGCCCCTTTTGTGACGCATTATATAAGTCAAGCTATTTTCCGTGGTCACATATTCTCACGGGTACGCAGGGTGAAAATCCTCAATATGACGCACTGCAAATCATGTGTGATATATGCAAAGAAAACAATTTGAAAATTCATGCGTGGATTAATCCATACAGAGTCAGTTCAAATGAAACTCCGAAAAAACTTTCAGACAACAATCCTTATATAAAGAATTCCGAAATAGGTATAAAAACCGATAACGGAATTTTTCTTGATCCGTCAAATGAAACTGCACAACAGCTGATTAGTGACGGTGTAAAGGAAATTGCGGAAAATTATGATGTTGACGGAATACAATTTGACGACTACTTCTACCCTACTGAGGATGAAAGTTTTGATAAAAAGCAGTATGAGGCTTATATTGAAAAATACGGTAAAGAAAACTCTATGAGTCTTGATAATTGGCGAATGCAAAATGTAAATACGCTGATTTGTAAGGTTTACAGAACAATAAAAAGTGTGGATTCGTCAGTTGAGTTCGGCATATCACCGCAAGGCAATATAGGTAACAATGACGGATTGTATGCCGATGTAAAATCGTGGTGTATCTGTAAAGGCTTTGCAGATTACATCTGTCCGCAAATTTACTTTAGCCTTGAAAACCCAGCTCTGACTTTTGAAGACTGCCTTGACAGCTGGACATCTCTTGATTTTGACGAAAATGTAAAACTGTATGTCGGTCTTGGCGGTTATAAGGCAGGTAACGGCGAATATGACGAAGAAACATGGCTTTTAAGTGACAGTATCCTTGCCGATGAATACGATATTTTGCGCAACAACAAATCTGTCAGGGGCTTTATGCTTTACAGCTATAGTTGTCTTGAGGATGATACTGCAAAAAAAGAGATTAATAATCTGATTAACGCTTTAAACTAATTCAGCATCGCAGTAGTCATCAAATGATTTTGTGATTTTCACATCAATAATTTTACCGCAGAGACTTGTATCTTCGGAATTAATATGAACAGGCGTGTAGTTCTTTGTGTAACCCTCAAGATAACCGTGACGAAGTCTTTCAACGAGAACAGATTCACAAAGGCCAACCTGATCTTTAAGAAATTCCCTTCTGGTTTCATCGCAGACCTGCTCCATAATTTTGGCTCTCTGCTCTTTAATTTGCGGATCAATTTGATTTGGTGCTTTATCGGCAACAGTGCCTTTACGGCGTGAATACGGGAAGATATGCACCTTTGCAAAGCCGATTGACTTTACAAATTTAAGAGATGCGTTGAAATCTTCCTCTGTTTCACCTGCAAATCCAACCATTACATCGGTTGTCATAGAACTGTTTTCAAAAGCTTTTCTGAGATTTGTAACAATTTCAGCGTATTCTGAACAATTGTAGTGACGGTTCATTGCTTTGAGTGTGTTATCACAACCGCTTTGTAGTGAAAGATGAAACTGCGGACAGAACTTTGGCTGTGCGGCAAGACGGACAATCATTTCTTTATCCATTCTTTCCGGTTCGATTGACCCGAGTCTTACACGGTCGATTCCGTCAACGGAACAAGCACATTCTACAGCATCTGCAAGATCAAAATCTTCGTCAAGACCGTAGGCGGAAAGGTTAATACCAACGAGAACAACCTCACGGTAACCGTTTGCGGCAACCTGAACAAGCTCCGCCTTTAAATCTTCGAGAGATTTTGAACGCACTCTGCCCCTCGCATACGGAATAATGCAGTAAGAACAAAATCTGTTGCAACCGTCCTCTATTTTAATGAAAGCTCTTGTATGCTCTCCGAGTGACGATACGGAAAGGTTTTCGTATTTTTCGCCTTTTCCGATATGCTCTGTTATATGAACAAATTTCTGTTTTTCTTCGAGAAACTTGTAAATTGAAGGAACGAGTTCGGCTCTCTTTGCATTGCCGAGTACGATATCGCAATTTGAAAAATTCTCGCTTTCTTCGGGAAAAGCCTGTGGCATACAGCCGGTTAAAATAACAATTCCGTCAGGATTTTCACGGCGGACACGGTTGAGAATCTTGCGGTTTTTTGCGTCACTTACGGATGTTACCGTACAGCTGTTAACGATTGTTATGTCTGCCCTGTCCCTGTCATCCGAGAGAAGAAATCCGTTCTTCAGCATATCTTCACGCATTGCCTGTGATTCATACTGATTAACCTTGCAGCCGAGTGTAATTATATTAAAATTCATTCACTAACCATCCTTTTTTGGGTAAATAGTTGAAATTGCAAAAATTCATTAATTCGTTGTTGATTTAGACAAAAATTAATGATAAAATATAGACTAGATGAACAATGGAGGTGAGATCTTGTTTTCTGTACCGGTTTCCGTTAAAAATAAAAAAGAAATGATTGATATGTTTGAAACTCTTGCTCACTTTCCGGATACAGTAATGATGCTAAGAAACGGCGATAATACTGTTGACGCTCATTCGTTGATGGGATTTTTTGCAATTGACGAAAAAATTCCGATTGAACTTCTTCTTGAATCAGAACCTGATGATAATCTCAAACAGGCGATTTCTAAATTTGCTTTTGTTAATGCATAAAAATAATATATACATACTGTTAAGCCCTATGACCAAAGTCATAGGGCCTTTTTGTTTGTGCTTTTAGTTATGAATTTTTGTCAACAACATGGAACTTTTTAAGGTTTCCTGTCTTTTCGCTTCTTTTTTCAAGTTCGGCAAGAACATCTTCAAGCGGAATGCCGAGCTTTACCATCATTACAGTAAGATGATAGATAAGGTCTGCAATTTCATAAACAGTTTCGCTGTTATCATCATTTTTTGCCGCAATGATTGTTTCACTGCACTCCTCGCCTACTTTTTTAAGAATCTTGTCAATTCCTTTATCAAGAAGGTAGCAAGTGTATGAACCCTCTTTTGGATTATCTCGTCTGTTTTCTACTGTAGCATAAAGTGCTTCAAGAACTTCTCTGTCGTTCATATTAAAATTCTCCTCATTTTAATTTTTTAAAAAAGCAGGAATGATTTCCCGTGTGGCAGGCCGCACCTGTCTGTTCAACTGTGATGAGCAATGTATCGTCGTCGCAGTCGGCATATATGTCAATTACCTTTTGTAAATGACCTGATGTTGCACCCTTGTTCCAAAGCTCCTGACGGCTTCTTGACCAGAACCATGTGTAACCGGTTTCAAAAGTTTTTTGCATACTTTCACGGTTCATATATGCAAGCATAAGTACCTCACCTGTTGACTTTTCCTGAATAATTGCGGGAATAAGTTCGGATTTTACAAAATATTTATCAAGATCCATAATTACCTCAGATTTTATTTGTTACTTCAATCGCCTGTTTCAAATCGAGCGAACCTGTGTAGATAGCCTTACCGCAGATTGCACCGTAGACATCGAGTTCTGCAAGATTTATGATATCCTTGAGAACTGCAACACCGCCGCTTGCGATAATATTACAGCTGACTTCGTGAGCAAGGTTATCAAGCTGTTTAAGGTTAGGACCTGCAAGAGTACCGTCCTGATCAATGTCTGTGAACACAATAGTCTTTACTCCGACATTTTCCATACGCTTTGCAAGCTCAATGTAGTTGATTTCCGAATTGTCAATCCAACCTTCTGCACGAACCATACCGTCCTTTGCATCAATGCCAACTACAATTCTCTCACCGTATTCTTTTACGGCATCAATAACAAGCTGCTGGTTTTTAACTGCGGCTGAACCGAGAATAACACGGTTTATTCCTCTTGAAAGATAATATTCAACCGCTTTCATATCACGGATTCCTCCGCCGACCTCAACAGAAAGTCCCGAGGCTTTTGCAACATCTGCAATAAGATCGGCATTAACAAGCTTTGCGTCTTTTGCACCGTCAAGGTCAACCATATGCATCCACTCTGCACCTGCGTCAGCAAAGCCCTGAGCGGCAATATACGGGGACTCTGCTACCTTCTGAACGGTTGCATAATCACCCTTAAAAAGACGGACACAATTGCCGTCTTTTATGTCAATAGCGGGTAAAATAATCATTATAACACTCCTTTAGTAGAAAGAAGTACATTTGAAGAATTTTGCTTTACTGCAAGGCGGAGTGCGTGTGCGCAAGCCTTGTACAAAGCCTCTGTGATATGGTGAGAGTTGTCACCGTAAACAGATTTGAGGTGAAGTGTGATTTGTGCGTTAAATGCAAATGCACGCATAAATTCTACTGTCATTGAACAGTCATAGCCGCCGCATCTTTCCTGCGGAAAATCAGCATCGAATACAAGATAAGGTCTGCCGCTGATATCAACCGATGCAAACGCAAGCGCTTCGTCCATAGGAACATAAAAACTGCCGAATCTTTCAATTGACTCTTTGGTTGAAAGAGCCTCTGCAAATGCTTTGCCGAGAACTATACCTGTGTCTTCAACGGTGTGGTGCTCGTCAACATAGAGGTCACCTTTTACCGAAACCTCAAGTCCGAATCTGCCGTGAGTGGCAAACGAATTGAGCATATGGTCAAAAAAGCCTATGCCTGTATCAATTTTAATATCGCCGCCGTCAAGATTAAGTTTTAGCTTTATGTCGGTTTCCTTCGTTTTACGCTCAACATATGCACTGCGCATATAATCACCTCGATAAATAAGTTTTAATGCAACTTATCAGTTCTTCGTTTTCTTCTTCTGTGCCAACGGAAATTCTGATGTAATCGCCCATGAAACGGATTACAATTGAATTGTCCTTTAGATAGTTCCACAAGTCTTTGCCGAATGATGTTTTAACAAAAACAAAGTTTGCACAACTGTTGTAAACCTTAAAATCATCGGAAAGAGCGGACAACTCCATTAAGTCATTATACAGCTTTTCTCTGTTTCTGACAATTGTTTTTTGTCTGTTTTTGAGATAATCTTTATTTTTATATATTATACTGCCGACAACCTGAGAAAATGTGTTTACATTGTACGGAGATTTTACCGCTTTTACAGCTCTTGAAATTGTTTCATTTGCAACGGCAAAACCGAGTCTGAGTGCCGCAGAGCCCACTGCCTTTGATGCGGTTCTGAAAATAATGAGATTTGAATACTTTTCGACCTCATTTATTAGACTCTGATCCCAGAAATCCATATATGCTTCGTCAAGAATTACAAGTGCATTTACGCTTGTAACAAGCCTGCGTGCATCTACGGCGGTCATACCCTGCCCTGTCGGATTGCATGGGTTTGAAAAGAGTAGAAGTTTGATATTGTCACGATTTACCTTTTCAATAAGTGCATCCGTATCAATTGAAAGGTCATCGGATTTGATAAATGTGTCACATTCAACCTCACAGATTGATGAATAAAATTTGTACATTGAAAAATCGGGAGCAACGCAAAGCATCCTGTCCCCTTTTTCCATAAATGCGGCTTCAATCAAAAAGATAAGTTCATCTGAGCCGTTGCCTGCGGTTACATATTTTGGATTGATACCGTAATAATCCGCAAAAGCCGTAACAACCTTTTCCGCAAGCGGATCGGGATAGCGGTTGAAATCAATTGTATCAATTGCATTTTTGATTTCTTCTTTGATGAAATCAGGATAATTTTCAGGACATTCGTTTGCATCAAGTCGAATTTTATATGTACCGCTGATTGGTTCATACGGTTCAAGTTCACGGATTTTTTTGTTTAATTCATAAGGCATTGCATAACTTCCATTCTTATTTCATATCAAAACGCACTTTAATTGAATTTGCGTGTGCTGTAAGTCCTTCTGTTTCTGCAAAGCGAACTACATCTTCGGCATCTTTTCTCAAAGCGTCTTCCGTATAGTAAATAAAGCTTGATTTTTTTACAAAGCTGTCTACCGAAAGAGGTGAGAAAAATCTTGCCGTGCCGCTTGTCGGAAGAACATGGTTAGGACCGGCAAAATAGTCGCCCAGAGGCTCGGGACTGTAGTTGCCGAGAAATACAGAGCCGGCATTATCAAGCTTGCCGACATACTCCATTGGGTTTTCACAACAAACCTCAAGATGTTCGGGAGCAAGCTCGTTAGCAAATTCAATCGCCTGTGACATATCACTGCATACAATAACTGCACCGAAATTGTCAACCGATGAGCGGATAATATCTTTTCTTGAAAGAGCGGTCATCTGCTTTTCAAGCTCTGTTTCAGTTTCTTTGGCAAGCTCTTCGCAGTCGGTAAGCAGAATTGCAGACGCAAGCCTGTCATGCTCTGCCTGACTCATAAGGTCTGCGGCAAGGAATTTTGGATTTGCAGACTTATCGGCAATGATGAGTATTTCACTCGGACCGGCAATCATATCAATGTCAACTGTTCCGTAAAGAAGTTTTTTTGCTGTTGCAACAAAGATGTTGCCGGGTCCTACGATTTTATCAACCTTTGGTACGGATTCCGTACCGTATGCAAGTGCGGCTACTGCCTGTGCACCGCCCATAAGGAAGATTCTGTCAACACCTGCTACCTTTGCGGCGGCGATGATATTCGGATTCGGTGTACCGTCCTTCTGCGGAGGTGTACACATAATAATTTCCTCAACACCTGCAATTTTAGCGGGAACTGCGTTCATAAGAACTGATGAGGGATATGCCGCAGTGCCGCCCGGAACATAGATACCTACTCTTTTAAGGCCTCTGATTCTCTGCCCCATCATTACGCCGTTATTCTTTGTTGTGAGCCAGCTTTGCTGAACCTGTCTTTTATGGAAGTCTGCAATATTTGCGGCTGCCTTTTTGATTGTTTCGAGATAATCCTTATCGCATTTTTCAATAAGGCTGTCGATTTCATCGGAAGTAATTTCTACCTTTTCAGGTGCTTTTCCGTCAAATTTAACGGTATATTCCTTTACGGCTTTATCACCGTTTTCTGCAACATTTTCGATGATTTCCGAAACAATCGGAACTACATTTTTATCTGAATTCTGCGCTCTCTTTTTGAGCAAATCAATAAATTCATATTCGTTTTTTCCGTCTGCTACAACAGTTGTAATCATTTTGTGACAGCCTCCAGTTTCTTCTGCAATTCTTCAATTTCAGCCTTGCGCAGTTTAAGACTTGCCGTATTGGCAATAAGTCTTGCTGAAATATCACATACCCATTCAATTACTTCAAGTCCGTTAGCCTTGAGCGTTGAACCTGTTTCTACTATATCTACAATACCGTCTGCAAGACCTACAAGGGGAGCGAGTTCAACCGAGCCCTCAATCTTAATGATTCTTACATCCATATTTTTATCGTCAAAAAATGCTCTGGTTACATTGGGATACTTTGACGCAATTGTCTTTGTTTTGTAACCGCCGTAAAAATCGGAGTCCTTTTTTGTAGCAAGAGCAAAACGGCATTTGCCGAATCCTAAGTCGAGAAGTTCATAAAAAGATGAACCGTTTTCAAGAATTGTATCCTTGCCAACGACACCAAGGTCACACACACCGTGCTCAACATATGTAATTACATCTGCGGCTTTCGCAAGCACAACTTCAAAATCATTATTGCCGATCGGAAGAATAAGCCTTCTTCCCTTGTTTTTTACTTCATCACAATTATATCCGATTTTTTCAAGAAGTTCGATTGTAGTCTTTTCAAGTCTGCCCTTTGTCAGAGCAATTCTTAATGGTTTCATATTTAATCCTTTCCGACAGCTTGATTATATACTTTCAACTTCTGCAATTCCTCTTGATTTTGCAAACTGTTCTGTTTCTTCAAGAGTTTCAAGTACGCTGAACTGTGCATTTATTCCCTTTTCGTTAAGCTCGTCAACATATCTGAGAGCCTTCATTTCATGTCCGTTTTCTGCAAAAACGAGAACATCGGGATTATCTGAATAATTTACATCATCATCGGAAAGATGTTTCATTGTAATTGCGTCTGTATCAATCGCAAAGCCTGCCGCACCCATAGGAGCGTCAAATTCGCTGAGAAGATCGTCATATCTTCCTCCCGAAATAACAGCGTCACCGATTCCGTTAATATACCCTGAAAATACGATTCCCGTATAGTAATCGTTTCTCTGAACAAGTCCGAGGTCGATGATAAGCTTGTTGCCGAGTTCAAGCACGGAAAGTTCTTTATAGATTGTGTGGAGATAATCAAGAGCGTTTTCGGCACCTGTACCTTTGCAGATGTCATATGCCTCATCAAACACTTCTTCACCGCCGAAAAGTGACGGGAGCGAACGGATTGCGGAAACAGTCTTACAAGGCTTGAGTTTGTCAAGAAGATTGTTAAGTGCCGAGTAGTTTTTACTTTCGATTGATACCCTGATTTTTTCTTTGTAATCGTTATCGATATCGAGTTCTTTTGACAGAGCATTGAATACTTCGGCGTGTCCGAGTTCAATTCTGAAATCATCGGCAACGGCTGAAATGCTTTTTATTGCCGAGGTGAGAATTTCAAGGTCGGCTCTTTTTCCTTTTGCCCCGAGAAGTTCAACACCCATCTGAAGAAATTCGTTTCTTCTTCCTGCAAGTGACGGATTGTTGCGATATACTGCCTGCTTGTAGTAAAGTCGAACAGGAAGTGTATTGTTTTTAAGTCTTGTAGAAACCATCCTTGCAATCGGCAGAGTGGAATCAGGACGGGCAACAAGAAGTCTGCCTTTGTTATCGGTTGTCTTGAACATTGATTCCTGCGAGATTCCGCTTGACGGAATTGAGAACACATCATAGAATTCAAGAGCAGGAGTTATTACCCGTTTAAATCCGCCTTTGACAAATACCTTTTCAATGCTTGTGCAGATATAATCCATAGCGGAACATTCGGCGAACAGAAAGTCCTTTGTTCCCTCGGGAGTCATTTTTAAATTCTTTTTCATAATTACCTCTCAACGCTTTAGTGTGTTAATACGGTAATATACTAACACACTAAATTTGATTTGTCAACACTATTCAGATGAAACGAAAATTTTACGATTATTCATTTGTATTATCTGAGGATTCGTCTTCATCATTTGTTTTGTTACGGTTGATGAATTTCATAAATTTTTCTCTTTGCTGCATTTCTTTTTCTTCACGAAGTTTTTTCTGCTCTGCGGCAATTTTGGTATAGTTAAGCACCTCAAAATCAAGAGCCTCCTGAGCAATTCTACCCTTTGAGTCAATTTTGTTTTTAACTCTCTTGCCGACAAGAGCATAGATTACGGCATAGATTGGTGTGCCGAGAATAAGACCGAGCACACCGAACATTCCTCCGCCGACAATTACGCTGAACAGTACCCAGAAGCTTGAAAGACCAACCTGACTGCCGATAATCTTCGGCTTGAAAAGATTGCCGTCAAGCTGCTGAATTATAACTATAATGATTATGAAAATAATCATGTAAATCGGATCAATAAGCAAGAGGATAAAAGCACTCGGAATTGCACCGATGAACGGTCCAAAGAACGGAATAATATTCGTTACACCGATAAGAACCGCAATAAGCGGTGCGTACGGTAATTGACAAATTGACATTGTAATGAATGTGAGAACACCGAGAAAAGCCGCATCAATGATATCGCCAACGAGAAAACGACCGCATTTTGTATCTGTAATATCGACAATTTCATAAATCTTAGGAAGATACTTTATCGGAATAAAAGCAACAGCAAGCTTTTTTATCTGACGGCAAAGTGTTTCCTTTGCGGCAAGGAAGTAAACTGAAATAACGATTCCGAGCAGGAAGTTATACACACCGTTACACGTAGACATAATTGCGCTGAATACGGCATTTGTAGAGTTGCCGAGAAAACTGGTGATATTGCCTGCCGAAATAAAGTTTGTAATATACTTGAAGAAGTTGTTTATTACTTCACTTGCGTCAATTTCCATACTGAATGTATGGTTAATCCAATGCACCACTGTTTTTGTCATGTCAGAAAGTACGCCTGCATACTGCGGCAGGCTGTTAATAAGACTGAACAGGCTGGCTGCAATCTGCGGAACTACAATTGAGATTATAACAACAAAAATTGCTACTACAATTGCATAGGTTATAATAAGCGCAAGGGGTTTTCTGAAGTTAGCAAGGAATTTTCGCTTTCGCCCCATTCTGCCGAAAACTTTGGAGTAGAAAAATTTGTACGGATAGTTAAGGATGTAAGCAAAAAGGAATCCGATTGCAAACGGAGTGATTATGCCTGTTATCCAACCGATTGCCGACCACACAACATTCATATTATCTTTTACAAGTAAAAGAAACACTGTAAATGAAATGCAAATCAGCAAAGTTTTTAGCGAAAGCAGTTTTTTCATTTAGACAACTCCTTAAAATAATGACATCTGTGAGCTTTCAGGCAAATCCTTGAGAACTCCGACATCTTTCAGTGTTTCAATAACAGCCTTAGTAACCTTTGTTTTTATCTGCATATCTTCAATTGAAAGATATTCTGTGTGCTTGCCCGTTTCTGCGAGTGAATCTGCGGCGGCACCGCCTACACCGGGTAAGGATGAAAACGGAAGTCTGATTTTTCCGTCCTCTACCTTGAACATTTTAGCCTCGGATTTGTAGATGTCAACAGGAAGAAATTCAATTTTTCTTGCCATCATTTCGTTGACAATCTGCAAGGTCTGGAACTCTGCTTCATCCTTGGCTGTGGCTTCGTGAACACTCTGTTTTTGTTTTATGTTGTTCATCTTGTCACGGACAGCCTGATGTCCCTGCATGGCAATTGCACCGTCAAGATTTTCACTTCGTACGGTAAAGTATGCCGCATAATATTCAACGGGCTTGTGAACCTTGTACCAACCGAGTCTGAGCGTTGCAATCATATAGGCTGCGGCATGGGCTTTCGGGAACATATACTTAATTTTCATACATGAATCAATATACCATTCGGGAACATTGTGTTCACGCATAGCCTTGAAGTGTTCTTCCGTAAGAAGTTTTGTTGCGTTACCTTTACGGACAATCTCCATTATTTTGAATGCCATGCCCGGTTCAAGACCTTTGTGCATAAGATAAGTCATAATCGAGTCACGAGTACCGATTACTTCCGAAATTGTACAGGTTCCGTTATGAATAAGTTCCTGAGCGTTTCCGAGCCATACATCGGTACCGTGCGAAAGGCCTGCAATCTGCAAAAGGTCGGTAAAGGTTTTGGGCTGTGCCTCAATGAGCATTCCTCTTACGAAGGCAGTACCGCATTCAGGAAGGCTGAATGTACCGGTTTTTGAGTCGATATCTTCCTCAGTAACTCCGAGTGCTTTCGGAGAAGTAAACAGCGACATAACCTCGGGATCGCTCATTGAAACCTTCATTACGGGGATACCTGTATAGAGTTCAAGATAATGATAGATTGTCGGAACATCGTGTCCGAGCTCATCAAGTTTTGTGATTGTATCATGAATTGAATGGAAGTCGAAGTGGGTTGTAATGTTATCTGAGTTCACATCATTTGCAGGATGCTGAACAGGGCAGAAATCGTAAACATCGTTTGTTCTCGGCACAACAACCATACCGCCGGGGTGCTGACCTGTGGTTCTCTTAACACCCGTACAACCGATTCCAAGACGCTTTTCCTCAGCCTTGTGCATTACAAGACCTCGCTCCTGTGCAAACTTCTTAACGAAGCCGAGTGCTGTTTTTTCGGCTACGGTAGAAATTGTTCCCGCTTTGAACACATTATTCTTACCGAAGAGCTCTTCCGTGTAACGGTGAGATTTTGATTGATACTCACCGCTGAAGTTAAGGTCGATATCAGGCACTTTGTCGCCTTTAAAGCCAAGAAATGTTTCAAACGGAATTTCGTGACCGTCCTGATCCATAAGAGTGCCGCATTCAGGACAGTTTTTTGGGGGCATATCAAAGCCTGAGCCGTAACTGCCGTCTGTTATAAACTCGCTGTGTTTGCAGTTTGGACATACATAGTGCGGACAAAGCGGATTAACCTCCGAAATACCGGACATAGTAGCTACGAAGGAAGAACCTACCGATCCTCGTGAACCGACAAGATATCCGTGTGCCTCACTGTCTGCAACAAGCTTTTGTGCAGTCATATAAAGCACCGAGAATCCGTATGTTGTGATTGAATTAAGTTCCTTGTCAAGTCTTGCCTTTACGATTTCAGGCAATGGATCACCGTATTTCTCTTTTGCTCTTTTCCATGTAATGTCAATAAGCTGTTCCTGTGCGCCCTCAATATTAGGCGGGAATGTACCCTTTGGAATAGGTCTGATATATTCGCACATATCGGCGATTTTATTGGGATTTTCTACTACATACTCATAGGCTTTATCCTTGCCGAGCCATTCAAATTCCTTGAGCATTTCAGCGGTTGTTCTGAAATAAAGTGGAGCTTGCTGTTCGGCATCTTTAAAGCCCTGACCTGCCATAAGAATTTTTCTGAATTCGGAATCTGTCGGATCCATAAAGTGGACATCGCAGGTTGCGCATACAGGCTTGCCGAGTTCTTTTGCAAGCTTAATTATTGTACGGTCAATTTCATGAAGTTCGTCAACAGAATTAAATCTGCCGTCACGAATCATAAAGCTGTTGTTGCCTGCAGGCTGAATTTCAAGATAATCATAGAATGATGCAATCTGTTTGAGTTCGCCCCACGGCTTGCCCTCGAGAATTGCCATGTAAAGCTGACCTGCACAACAAGCTGAGCCGATTATGAGTCCCTCTCTGTACTTCACAAGCTCACTTTTGGGAATTCTCGGCTTTTTGTAGAAATAATTAAGATGACTGTAAGAAATAAGTCTGTAAAGATTTTTAAGACCTGTTTTATTCTTTACAAGAATAATCTGATGATAGGTCGGAAGCTTTTTAAAATCTCCGCCTGCTATCTTTGTATTAATGTCGTTTGTTTTTGTTATACCGTAATCATCTGTAAGTCGCTGACAGAGATTTATAAAAATTCTCGCAAGCATTTCAGCATCATCGGTTGCTCTGTGGTGATTGAAGTCGCCGAGCCTTAAAAATTTTGCAACCGTATCAAGCTTGCAGTTCTTGATGTCTGTAAGGATTGCTCTTGATATTGCAACCGTGTCGATTGAAGTATAGTTATATTCCCTGCCCATATCTTCACAGGCTTTTGCTATAAAGGATGTATCAAAGGGAGCATTGTGAGCAACAAGCACATTGTCACCGGCAAATTCAAGAAATGCACCAACCGCCTCGCTCTGAGACGGAGCATCCTTTACCATATCATCGGTAATGCCTGTAAGCTGAGTGATTTTCTGCGGAATCGGCATTTCGGGATTTGCAAAGGTTGAAAAAGTATCGGTGATGACACCGTTTTCCACCTTGACTGCGCCGATTTCGGTAATCTTGTCACGGGCGGCTGAAAGACCTGTTGTTTCTATATCAAAGCAGATGAATGTGCCGTCAAAACCTGTGTCGGCATCACCTTTTACAGACTCTACAAGGTCATCCATAAAGTATGCCTCAACACCGTAGATGATTTTAATTTTCTCTTCGTCTTTGTTGATTTTATCTGCGGCTTTCATTGCATCGGGAAAAGCCTGTGCGACACCGTGGTCAGTAATTGCAACAGCTTTGTGTCCCCACTGATAAGCACGGTTTACAAGGTCACCTGCCGATGTTACGGCATCCATCTGCGACATATTTGTATGCATATGGAGTTCAACACGCTTTTTTTCGGCATTATCTACTACTTTTACTTTTTGAGCCGTACCGATTGAACGGGCATTTACAACAAGTTCGCCTGCATATTTATCGTACTCAACATCACCCTGAACAACGATTGTATCGCCTTTTTTAATATTATCAATTACGGCTGATTCCTTGATTGAATTGAATACTTTAGCTGTTGTTGAACCCGTATAATCGGTTATGTCGATAGTGAAAATATTTTTGTCACCGCTTTTAGTGACTTTCTTTTCAATATCAAACACATCGCCCCACACCACAATTCTTCCCGAATCACCTGAGATTGAAGAAATGGGAATCATTTTTCCCCTGATTGAACGACCGTATAACGGACGGATTGAGGACTGAATAATCTGCGGTGTTGCAAACTTGCCCTCACGAACTTCAATTTCCACAGTAGTGTTTTCAGCGTGTTTTTCTTCTCTCTTTTCTGCTGTTTCAACCTCTTCCTGATAGAATTCAGCGGCTTTCTGAAGATTTTCTCGGTTGATTTTCTCCTGAGCATCCTGAATAGCGGCTTTGTATTCTTCGCTGTTTTCTTCAACCTCAAAGGTTCCGGTATAATTAACGGAAATGTAAAGATTGAATTCTTCCGAAACGAGCTTTATAAGTGCTTTGTCAAAGCCTTTACTGTCAAGGAGAGTTTTTCCGCCGTTAAGAAGATTTATCGTAAGCGTATTGTTTTCAAACCTAACCTCAGCATTGTTGAGAGTTCCGTTAATACTCGGAATATCTCGCCTTACGGCTGCGTATAGCTGAGGAAAATAATCAGCGGAAAACAACTCTGTCGGGAAATGCGGTTTGATTACAGTATGATACGCAAGTGTCTTTGTAATCAGCTTTTCCGTGTCAAAAAGCGTATTACGCTCAACGAGCCCGTTGAATTTTACTGCTAAAGTAATCAAACGGGCTTGTTTGTTAATATTAAGTTGTGTCAGTTCTCCCTGTGAAATCTGTTGCGGCAGTTTAATGCCGAATTGGGAGTCAAAGACTTCTCCTAATGTTTTCATATATGTCCTTCTGTCATATTACAGCAAATGTATTTTGACTGCTGATAGAGTTATAATTTTTCTACTTCTTCCAAAAGTGCGTCAACGAGTTTATCTTCCGGAACTTTGCGAAGAATTTCGCCTTTTTTGAATACAAGGCCGCAACCGTCACCGCCTGCGATACCGATATCAGCTTCTCTTGCCTCTCCGGGACCGTTTACAACGCAACCCATTACCGCTACTTTGATATTCTTTTTACAGTTTCTGAGTTTATCTTCAACCTCGTTTGCAATCTTCACAAGGTCAATCCTTGTTCTTCCGCAAGTCGGACATGAAACAAATTGAACTCCGTCTTTCTCAATATCAAGAGCCTTGAGAATATCGTGAGCGGCATAAACTTCCTTTACAGGATCGGCTGTGAGTGAAACTCTGATTGTATCACCGATACCATGGAGGAGCAATGCACCGATTCCGGCAGAAGATTTGATAATACCCATTCTTTCTGTTCCCGCCTCTGTAACACCGAGGTGAAGCGGATAGTCACACCTTTCTGCGGCAAGCTCATAGGCTTTAATCATAGTAGAAACGGTTGAACTTTTCATTGAAAGAACAATATCGTTGAAATCAAATTTTTCAAGAAGTGATGCATGGTACAAGGCACTGTCGCAGAGTGCCTCGGGTGTGGGATGACCGTATTTTGCAAGAATTTCCTTTTCAAGAGAACCTGAGTTAACACCGATTCTAATCGGAATGCCACGCTGTCGGCAAGCGTCTGCAACCGCCTTCACCCTATCGTCTGATCCGATGTTACCCGGATTGATACGAATTTTGTCGATGCCTGCCGCACACGCCTCAAGCGCAAGCTTATAGTCAAAATGAATATCTGCTACAAGCGGAATCGAGATCTGCTTTTTGATCTCGGACAGCGCCTTGGCTGCCTCCATGGTCGGGACGGCGCATCGGATAATGTCACATCCGGCTTCCGTGAGCGCCTGGATCTGCTTTACGGTTGCCTCCACATCTTCTGTTTTGGTATTCGTCATAGACTGGATCAGAATCGGATTTCCGCCTCCGATGACCCGGTCGCCGATTTTCACAACTCGTGTATTTGCTCTGCTCATTGTCTTTCCTCCATTTATTTTCTCCGTGATGGCATAAAAATCTTATTTTATTATAAGACAATTTTTTCTCCGGCACAACCATCTTTTCTCTTGCAATTTTTTCCCAAATTTTCTATAATGCTAGGAGTGATTTTTTTTTATTCAACTGGAAAGGAAGACATACAAACGATGAAAAAGATGATCCTCGTAACCTCGCCGCCGGCGTGCGGAAAGACATACATTTCAAAACAGCTCGCCAAGGAGCTGAAACACGTTGTTTATCTCGACAAGGATACGGTCATTCCGCTGTCGAACCGCGTTTTCAAAGCGGGCGGACAGGAAATCAACCGCAGTTCTGATTTCTTCGAGGAGAATATCCGCGATTATGAATATGAAGTAACGGTCAATTTCGGACTGGAAGCACTCGAGTATGACAATATTGTGCTGATCAACGCACCATTCACACGCGAAGTGCATGATGAGAAGTTCCTGAAAGACTTCTCCAAAAAGCTCGCTGACCATGGGGCAAAGCTTGTTGTGATCTGGGTTGTCACAAAACCGGAGATCTGCCACCAGCGCATGATCGACCGCAACTCCGTGCGCGATACGTGGAAGCTGGAGCACTGGGATGAATATGTGAAAACGATCGACTACTCCATCCCGGAAGCACTGAAGAAAATGAGCAGCTGCCTCGATCTGATGCTGTTCTACAATTCTTCGGATGAAGAATATCAGAAATCCATGGAGATGGTTATCTCCCGTCTCGAAGACGAATAACGACTAAACGAAAAAAGAGAATTTTGCCGGACCTCATTTTTACAGTCTGCAAAATTCTCTTTTTATTTATAGAAACTATTTTCACATCCGATACAAAAGATAATCCGCCGCTGCCGCCCACAGCACCCAGGAAACGCAGAGAACTGCGAACACACTCTTATATCCGAGTACGGCAAAGTGGACGCGCCATTTTTCCTTCTGCGTGAATTTCTCCGGGTTTTTGCCTTTTACCATCAGCATTCCGGCGATCACGAACATGCCGAGGGCCGCGATCAGCAGCAAGCCGTCTTTCGCCGCCTCAAGGGCAGCGCGGAACGTGAATCCCCCAAAGAGGAATCCTCCCAGCAGCAGCACAGCTGCCGCAGCGCCGC
>ERZ779956.483-NODE-483-length-22068-cov-3.314178_pt1 | contig 22068 bp, 16 predicted proteins | sample MGYA00511940_ERZ779956 | MGnify/ENA primary metagenome ERZ779956 (study PRJEB29588, sample SAMEA2154992) | human gut metagenome | biome: human gut; feature: human-associated habitat; material: faeces | place: Denmark | collected 2008/2010 ...
CCCGGCGTCCCCGCCAACCTGCAGGGCCTCTGGAACGAAAAACTGCTGCCGCCGTGGAGCAGCAACTACACCACAAACATCAATCTCGAAGAGAACTACTGGGGTGCAGAGACAACCAATCTGCCCGAACTCCACATGCCGTTGCTTCAGTTCGCTGCTAATGTGTCGAAAAACGGCACCCACGCCGCAAGAAATCACTGGGGTGTGGACAGCGGATGGTGTCTGGGACACAACACCGACATATGGGCGATGGCCAACCCCATCGGCATGGGCAACGATTCGCCGGAATGGGCCAACTGGGCCATGGGCAGCTGCTGGGTGGCAACCCACATCTGGGAGCACTACCTGTTCGGCCGCGACAAGGAAACCCTGAAAAAGTATTATCCCGCACTGCGTGGAGCCGCCCGTTTCGCCCTTGAATGGATGTTTGAGCGCGACGGCGAACTCATCACCTCCCCCTCCACCTCTCCCGAAAACCGCTTCATCGCCCCCGACGGCACAGACTGGCCCACCTCCCATTGCTCGGCATCCGACATGGCCCTGATACGCGAATGCCTGATTGACACCCGTGCCGCCGCACTCGAACTCGACACTGACAAGGAGCTGGTGGCCGAAATCGATGCCGCCCTGCCGCGTCTGCACCCCTACAAGATTAAATCCGACGGAAGCCTGCTCGAATGGTGGGACGAATATCCCGACAGGGACCCGCAGCACCGCCACCAGAGCCATCTGATTGGCCTCTATCCCGGCCATCATATCTCGGTGGAAGCCACACCGGAACTTGCCGCCGCCTGCGCACGCACGCTCGACATAAAGGGCACCGAAACCACCGGATGGAGTGCAGGATGGCGCATCAACCTCCTTGCCCGTCTTGCCGACGGCGAAAAGGCCTACAGAATGTACCGACGTCTGCTGCGCTTCGTGACACCCGACAAATACAAAGGTCCGGACCGCCGCCGTGGCGGAGGCACATACCCCAACCTCCTCGACGCACACACGCCATTCCAGATTGACGGCAACTTCGGCGGCAGCGCCGGCGTGGCCGAAATGCTTGTTCAGTCCACACCCTCCAGCATCACACTCTTGCCGGCCATCCCCGCGCAATGGGAATCGGGCAGCGTGAGCGGCCTGCGCACCCGCACAGGCTATGAAATCAGCATGACGTGGAGCGACGGCAAAGTGCAGACCGTCACCCTCACTCCCTCGGCAACCACGCTCCCCTCCGACCCTGTCACACTCCGGGCCAACGGTACCGAACGCACCGTCGCACCCTCTGCCGACCCCGTCACAATTAGCTTCAACTGACATCTCCCTAACGCTGCGGGAGCAGTGCCGGCTTCTACACAGAGTATTCCGGCCCCGCTCCCGCAGCGTTTTGATTTGCCGCTATCGGCGGAAAATAGTAAATTTGCATTTATTACCACGACAAATGGCCCGGTAGCCACGCATTGCAATGCACATGCCTATGGGTGGAAGCCAACAACGTCGTGGAGAAAACGAATAAATTGCCGGTTATGAACATCAAACCGTCTGTCATAGTGCGTTTTGCCATCATCGGTCTGTTATGGCTGCTGGTGTGCGGATGGTATGTGGCGGCTCTGAAAAAGAGCGGTAACCCCATCACGCTCATGTCGCTGTTCCCGCTCATAGCCTCGGCATTCATCGTTTTCATCCCTTTATACAAGAAATACATCCGCAATGACGGAAAACAAGACAAACGATAACAGCAATCTGCAGACTGCCGCACCCCTGCTCCCCACCATCGACTCTCCGGCCGACCTGCGCCGGCTGAAGGTGGACCAGCTGCCGCAGGTGTGCACGGAAATCCGCGATTTCCTCATCCACTCGCTCTGCGACAATCCGGGACATTTCGCATCGTCGATGGGAGCGGTTGAGATTACCGTTGCGCTGCACTATGTGTTCCGCACCCCCTACGACCGCATCGTGTGGGATGTGGGGCATCAGGCCTACGGCCACAAACTGCTCACCGGACGGCGCGACCGCTTCGCCACCAACCGCACACTCGGCGGCCTCGCGGGCTTCCCCAACCCGGACGAAAGCCCCTACGACACATTTGCCGCCGGACATGCCTCCAACTCCATTTCGGCAGCTCTCGGCATGGCTGTGGCCACAGTGCTCAACAACGAGCATCCGCGCCGCAACGTGGTGGCCGTGATAGGCGACGCCTCTATAAGCGGCGGTCTGGCCTTCGAAGGCATCAACAATGCCGCCAACACCCCCAACAACCTGCTTATAATCCTCAACGACAACGATATGTCGATTGACCCCAATGTGGGTTCGCTGCACCGCTACCTGGCGCACATCACCACATCCAAGGGCTACAACGACATACGTTACACCCTCTACCGCGTGCTGCGCAAGCTCAAACTTGTGTCCGACAAAGGGAAAGGGAAAATAATGCGTTTCAACAACAGCCTCAAGGCGCTGCTGTCGAACGAACAGAACATCTTCGAGGGGCTAAACATCCGCTATTTCGGACCGGTGGACGGCCACGATATAGCAGGACTGGTGAAAGTGCTCAGCGACATAAAGGACATGAACGGCCCCCGGCTGCTGCACATCAAGACCCAGAAAGGGAAGGGCTTCACGCCTGCCGAACTCGACCCGGCCACATGGCACGCCCCGGGACGCTTCAATCCGGAAACCGGCGAGATTCTCTCCGGCAACAAAAACGGACAGCGCCCGGCCGCGCCGAAATATCAGGACGTCTTCGGCAACACCCTGCTCGAACTCGCGCGCGACGACAGCAAGATTGTCGGCATCACTGCCGCGATGCCCTCCGGCACATCGATGAACATACTGAAAGAAGAGATGCCACGCCGGGTGTTCGACGTGGGCATTTCCGAGGAGCACGCCGTGACATTTGCCGGCGGACTTGCCAAGGATGGACTGAAACCTTTTGTGGCCATCTACTCATCTTTCCTGCAGCGCGCCTACGACCAGATTGTGCACGACGTGGCACTCACACGGCTCCCGGTAACATTCTGCGTGGACCGCGCCGGACTCGTCGGCGAGGACGGTGCCACCCACCACGGCGCACTCGACCTGATTTATCTCACCTCGGTGCCCGGCATGACTGTGGCAGCCCCGCGCGACGAAATCGCATTGCGCAACCTCATGTACACCGCTGCAACCACCGAACATGGTCCGTTCGCCATACGGTATCCGCGCGGCAGCGGCCACACTCCCGACTGGCGACGCCCCATGACGGCCGTCGAAATCGGCAAAGGCGAAGTGCTTGCCGAAGGAACCGACGTAGTGCTGCTTTCCACCGGCACCATAGCCTATGAAACCGAGCAGGCACGTATGGAAGCTGAAAAAGCCGGAGTGTCAGCCGCCCACTACCATTTCACGTTCGTAAAACCGCTCGACACGGCGCTGCTTGAAAAGGCCGCCGCGCTCCATGTGCCGGTGATAACCGTGGAGGATGGCTCGGTGGCCGGAGGATTCGGTTCGCTCGTGGCATCATGGTTTGCCGAGCACCATCCGCAGGTGCAGGTGACACGCCTCGGCATCCCCGACAAATTCATCCCGCAGGGCACCGTGGGTCAGCTCAAAGCCATGTGCGGCATCGACACAAAAGGCATTCTCGGCAGCATAAACGCCGCACTGGGCAACCACGCCGCCGTCCAATCTAATTGCTCCGTATTATGCGAATAGTGATTGCAGGCGCAGGCGAGGTGGGCTCACATCTGGCAAAACTGCTCTCGCGCGAAGAACAGGACATCGTCATCCTTGACCGCGAAGCCTCGAAACTGGCCGAACTCGACGCCAACTACAACCTCATGACCCGCGTGGGGGCACCCACATCGTTCCGCGACCTCCGGGCTGCGGGCGTGGACACATGCGACCTCTACATAGCCGTCACCCCGTTCGAGAACACCAATCTAGTGTCGTGCGAGATAGCCAAACGCCTGGGCGCGAAAAAAACGGTGGCCCGCATCGACAACCACGAATTCCTGTATGGCGACAACCGCGAATTTTTCGTGCAGAAAGGTGTTGACCACCTCATTTATCCCGAAATGCTCGCGGCCCAGGAGATTGTCACAGCCCTTCGCCGACCCTGGGTGCGCAACTGGTTCGAGCTTCACAACGGCGAACTGATTGTGGTGGGAGTGAAACTGCGCGACAACGCCTCGCTGATAGGCCGCAAACTGCGCGACCTCACATTCAATCAGCACAACTACCACGTGTCGGCCATACGCCGCCATCACGAGACCATCATCCCGCGAGGCGACGACGAAATACAGGAAGGCGACATACTCTATTTCACCACCACGCGCGATTATGTGGACGAGATCCGCAAAATATGTGGCAAACGAGCCTACAAAATCAGGAAAGTCATGGTGATGGGTGGCGGACGCATAGCCGTGCGGCTTGCGCATCTGGCATCGGGCGAATACAACATCACCATCATCGACAACGACATCGAAGTGTGCCGCAAACTGCCGGAAAAATGCTCCGGCTGCGATGTGAACATCATCCACGGCGACGCTCGCGACAACGACCTGCTCACAGAGGAAAACATCGACACCATGGATGCCTTCCTGGCCCTCACCGAGCACTCCGAAACAAACATTCTGGCATGCCTCACAGCCAAGGAATTCCACGTAAGCAAAACCATTGCAGAGGTGGAGAACATACAGTTCATCTCCGAAGCCGAGGGTCTGAACATCGGCACCATCATCAACAAGAAACTGCTGGCTTCCTCCAAAATATTCCAGCTGCTTCTTGCCGCCGACGAGAATTCATCCAAGTTCATGGCACTCGCCGACGCCGAAGTGGCCGAACTCGAAGCCCGCGAAGGCTCCCGGATCACAAAAGCCAAGGTGATGGACCTCAAGCTCAGCAAGGAGATGACACTCGCCGGGCTTGTGCGCGACGGGAAAGGGATGCTCATCGACGGCCGCACCCAGATTCAGCCCGGCGACCACGTGCTTGTATTCTGCCTTACGGGCTACATCCATAAGGTGGAGAAAATGTTCGTCTGAAAGCCGCCTTACGCCAATCAGCTCATGAAAGCCATAAAATCAGGAATCAACTTTTTGATGCTTACACGCGTCACCGGCCTCCTCGTCATGATCGAGGCCGTGTTCATGCTTGTGCCGCTTGTCACAGCCGCCATCTACGGCGACGGCGACCTCGTGCCGTTCGCCATAAGCGCCGGCATCACTGCCGGTGCCGGAGCACTGATGGCATTCGGAGTGCGGCCGTCGCGCACCAACATGGGCAAACGCGAAGGATTCCTGCTGACCGCCATGGTGTGGGTGGTTTTCTCGCTTTTCGGCATGCTCCCTTTCATTATCAGCAGCGTGCAGCTGTCGGTAAGCGATGCATTTTTCGAATCCATGTCAGGATTCTCCACAACGGGAGTATCAGTAATCGACGACATCGACAATCTCAACCACTCCATCCATATGTGGCGTGCGCTGATGCAATGGATCGGCGGTATGGGAATCATCCTGTTTACCCTTGCCGTGGTGCCGATGCTCAACTCATCGGGCGGCATGCAGATGTTCAATGCCGAAGTCACCGGCATCACACATGAGAAACTGCGTCCGCGCGTAAGCTCCACGGCCAAACGCCTGTGGCTTATCTACGGACTGCTGACCATTCTGCTCATCGTTCTCTACTGGGTGGGACCAATGAATGCGTTCGACAGCATATGCCACGCATTCTCCACCATGTCGACCGGCGGATTCTCAACCCGTCAGGAGTCGATAGCGTCGTGGGATTCGCTGTATGTGAAGATCATCACAACGGTGTTCATGTTTATCGGCAGTGTGAATTTCGCGCTTATCTACAAGGCATCCACCGGACGCTTCGGCACCGTGTGGCAGAATCAGGCTTTCCGCGCTTTTGTGAAACTTATAGCCGTGCTGTTCATCATCTTCGATGTGGCCCTGTGGTTCAACCCCGAGGTGCCGCGCACCATCGAGAGTTTCACCATCGACCCGCTGTTTCAGATTGTCTCGGCCATGTCGTCGACTGCCTATATGGCCAACGGATTCCAGCACTGGGGTTTCCTGCTGCTTGGACTGACTTTCATCATGATGTTCTTCGGCGGATGCGCCGGATCAACCTCAGGCGGTGCCAAGATTGACCGCGCCATCTTCCTGTGGAAAAACTCATGCAACGAGCTCAAACGCTGCATACGCCCCAACCATGTGCTCAGCGTGCAGTGGAACGGAGCCGCCGTGTCGCCCGAACTGCTCAACAAGGTGCTGGTGTTCATCACCATATATCTTGGAGTGATTGTTGGCGGCTCACTTTGCCTTTCAGCACTCGGCGTGCCTCTCACCGACGCCTTTTTCTCTTCACTGGCTTGCGTGAGCAATGCCGGATGTGAACTCGGAATGCCCGGCTACGGCGAAGCCTATTCCGCCGTCCCCGACGCAGGCAAATGGGTGCTCTCATTCCTTATGCTCACCGGCCGTCTGGAGCTCTTCACCGTCCTCGTTCTGTTCCTCCCCTCTTTCTGGCAGAAGTGAAAGCAGAAAGTTCGGCGGCAAGGAACGGAGCTGTGGGCGATGTGGTGGAAGCCACCTCTTCGGGAGTGCCCTGCGCTATGATGCGGCCGCCGTTTTTCCCGCCGGCAGGCCCCATGTCGATCACATAGTCGGCACATTTCACCACATCCAGGTTGTGCTCTATGACAAGAACGGTGTTTCCTTTATCAACCAGACGGTTCAACACGGCCAACAACACTTTGATGTCCTCGAAATGCAGTCCGGTGGTGGGTTCGTCAAGCACGAAAAGGGTTTTGCCGGTGTCGCGTTTGGCCAGCTCGGTGGCCAGCTTCACGCGCTGGTTCTCGCCACCCGACAGGGTGGACGACGGCTGCCCGAGCTTGATGTATCCAAGCCCTATCTCCTGCATTATCTTCAGTTTCTTGAGAATTTTAGGCTGATGCTCGAAGAACTCCACGGCCTGATTGATGGTCATATCGAGCACGTCGGCTATGGATTTTCCCTTGAAACGCACTTCAAGCGTCTCACGATTGTAGCGCTTTCCACCACATGCCTCACACGGCACAAGCACATCGGGGAGGAAATTCATCTCGATGGTCTTATATCCGTTCCCCTTGCACACCTCACAGCGGCCTCCGGCCACATTGAATGAAAAGCGTCCGGGCTTGTAGCCACGTATGCGCGCCTCCGGCAGCCCTACGAAGAGCGAGCGGATATCGGAAAACACACCCGTATATGTGGCAGGATTGGAACGCGGCGAACGTCCGAGCGGCGACTGGTCCACGGTCACAATCTTATCGATATGCTCCACTCCCGTCACTTCCTTATAAGGGAGCGGCTCCTCAAGCGAATGGTAGAACTTCTGCGACAACAGCGGCTGGAGCGTGCCGTTGACAAGCGAGGATTTGCCGCTGCCCGACACTCCGCACACACAGGTGAATGTGCCCAACGGGAGCCGAAAATCCACCTCCTGAAGGTTGTGGCCGGTGCAACCGGAAAGTTCAAGCCACTTTCCGTTGCCGGGACGGCGCACCTGCGGAACATCGATACGCAAGGTGCCGTTGAGGTAACCGGCGGTGAGAGTGTCGGTGCGCAGCATCTCGGCCGGAGTTCCTTCAAACACAACTTCCCCACCCTTGCGGCCGGCTTTGGGACCGATGTCCACCACATAATCCGCCTCAAGCATCATGTCCTTGTCATGCTCAACCACTATGATGGAGTTGCGCGCGTCGCGCAGACGCTGCAACGAGGTGATAAGGCGGCGGTTGTCGCTCTGATGGAGGCCGATACTCGGCTCGTCAAGGATATAAAGCACGTTTACAAGCTCGGAGCCGAGCTGCGTGGCCAGACGTATGCGCTGGCTCTCTCCGCCCGACAGGGTGGCGGAATTGCGGTTAAGGGCAAGATAGCCAAGCCCCACATCCACCAGAAACGCCAGGCGCGAACGGATTTCTTTCAGAATCTCGCTCCCTATGGCTCGTGAGCGGTTGTCGAGACGCGCCTCCACGGTCTTGCTCCACTCCCACAGGTCTGAGATGTCGAGGCGCGACAGTTCGGCGATATTTTTTCCGTCCACAAAAAAGTGCAATGCCTCGCGGTTGAGCCTGTCGCCATGGCATTCGGGACACACGGAGCGCGAATAGAATTTCTCGCTCCATCGCTGCGCCTCGGCCGAGGCATCGTCGGTCTGCTGCATCTCGATGTACTTCACCAGTCCTTCGTACGACATGAAATAATTCGAGATGGAGTGTGTTTCCGATTTCACCTGCAGGCGGTCGGTGGTGCCGTTGAGAATGTCGTTGAGTGCCTCCTCGGGGAGCTGCGACACGGGCGTTTTCAGATCGCAACCGTATTTTTCGCAAATGGCTGCAATCTGCCAGAAAATCATGGCGTTCTTATATTTGCCCAGCGGGACTATCGCGCCGTCGTAAATGGATTTTTTTGTGTCGGGGATGATCTTGGCCACATCGATGATGTTGACCACACCAAGCCCCTTGCAGCGCGGACATGCCCCCAGTGGCGAGTTGAACGAGAAGTTGTGGGGCGCAGGCTCGCGGTAGCTCAGCCCCGTGGTGGGGTCCATGAGTTCCTGACTGAAATGCGCCGTCTGGCTGTCGTCAAGGTCGTAGACCATCATCTGCTTGCCACCCTGACGCATGGCGGAAGCCACGGATTCGCGCAGGCGCTGCAGGTCCTTGGGGTTCACTTTCAGTTTGTCCACCACAAGCTCGATAGAGTGGTTCTTGTAGCGGTCGAGCTTCATGCCGTAGGTTATCTCGCGCATCTCGCCGTCGACGCGCACGTTGAGGTAGCCCTTTTTCTGCAACTGCTCGAAAAGGTCCTTGTAGTGCCCCTTGCGGTTGTGCACCAGCGGCGCGAGCAAATATACCTTATGGCCTGCATAGCGGTCGAGAATCATCGACACGATTTTCTCCTCGGTGAATTTCACCATCGGCTCGCCGGAGAGGTAGCTGCGCGCCTGGCCGATGCGGGCGTAAAGCAGGCGCAGAAAATCGTAGACCTCGGTGGTGGTACCTATGGTGCTTCGGGGGTTGCGGTTGATGGTTTTCTGTTCGATAGCAATCACGGGCGAAAGGCCGGTGATTTTGTCGACGTCGGGACGCTCGAGCGAGCCGAGCATGTTGCGCGCATACGAGGAGAATGTCTCTATGTAGCGCCGCTGCCCTTCGGCATATATGGTGTCGAACGCAAGCGATGATTTGCCGCTGCCGCTCAGGCCGGTGATAACCGTCAGAGAGCCGTGCGGGATGCTCACGTCAATGTTCTTTAGATTGTGCACCCTCGCCCCTACCACTTCGAGCCGCGGACGGGGCGACGTTTCTGTATCTGATTTTATCGGATTATTACTCATCTACCTTACTGGAACCTTCCTTGTGGAAATATTTGTTTGCCTTACCGGGCATCAGCGCACCCAGTCGGGGTTATATAGATCGTTCTTTCGGAGTTTTTTCGCTGATTTAGACATGCTGCCATTTTTGGGCACGAGAATTGTATATGATTTGCCGCCGCTCACGGGCAACGACTTTGCGCGCAGCCACGGGTTAAGCTCGCGGAGCATGGCGTAGGTTGTGCCATGGTCCTTTGCCCACTGGGGGAGATTGTCGATAGTCGAGGTCACTTCCACCTCAGTACAGACGTAAGGGCGGTAAAACTGGTCGGCAAGCAGGTTGAAACCATATTTTACGGGATCCTCCATGATGGCCTTGGCGGCATATACGCGGTAGGGATAGCGGGTGGTTTCCTCCACCAGATAGAGGTCGAAAGCCGACTGCGCGAGCTGGTCGGTCAGTTCGCCGGAAATGCGTCCCTGGCCGCCGTTGTACGAAGCCATGGCCGATTCCCAGTTGCCATATTTGGCATAGGCCGCTTTCAGATAGCGGGCTGCCGCTGCAGTGGCTTTCTCCAGATTGTAACGTTCGTCGACGTAGTCGCTTACCTCAAGCCCGTACTGCTTGGCCGTGGACGGCATGAACTGCCATATGCCGGCGGCCTTTGCGGCAGACACCGCACGCGGATTCAGCGTTGACTCGATGGCGGCGAGGTACACCAGATCCTCCGGCACGCCGTTGCGTTTGAGAATCGGCGCGATGATGGGGAAAACGCGGTTGGCACGCTTGAGCATGAGCAGGGTGGAGGAGTGGCTGTAGCACATCTGTGTCAGCTCGCGATCCAGACGTTCGTACATATCGGTGCGGTCGAAACTCTGGGTCTTGCCGGCAAACTGGATTGATTCGGGTACGGGCGGACTGACCACAGGCTGGAACCATGTGGCATGCGTCACGGTATAGGCCGGCCCCTCGGGCGACGGAAGGGTGCGGGAGGCCGCCTGATCTCGTGAGGTTGAACTCAGATGGGCGGGTTTCGCCGGTTGTGGAGTGTGTTTTTTGGCCTCTACAGGTAAAATGGCCATAAGGAGAAGCGCGCACGTTGCGAGTGTCTGTTTCATTGCTGAGGCTGGATGGTGGTGTTATTGTTTTTGTAATTCAGAATGTTGATGTCACCGGCGAGCTTGTATTCCTGCCCGTCGGTGCCGGTGGCGGTAATCACATAATAATAAACACCTGAAGGCACCAGTTTTCCCTTATAGCGGCCGTCCCAACCTTGCGACGGATGCGTAAGATGCGCCATTTCAAGCCCCCAGCGGTTGAAAATATGGCAATCGAAATCGATGATTGACTTATACGAGACCTTCCACTCGTCGTTCACGCCCTCACTCGCTCCGGGCGAAAATGCATTGGGACAGTCGAGGTGCGATTCACCCACATACACTTCATAGGTCTCGCCCGTATAGTCACAAGAATTGTCGTTGTTTCCGGCGACGAAGCGCACGTAGGTGGTGCCGTAGTCGCTGAACACATGCGTCACCTCATTCTCCTGTATGCGGAGGTCGATAAGGTCGAACTCGCGGTCGCGCGCGAACTGCCATTCGCGGTAGACCACGGCATCGGATGTGGCTGCGGTAAAAGTCACCTCCACCGGGCCGGAACCTCCCAATGCCGAGGTGTTGTCCTTCTGCTCGTTGTCAATGTCACGTCCGGCGGGTTGAGCCGATGTGACCCCCCCCACAGCCGTGGCTGTAAACGAGGGTGATTCAATCTGCACGCCCTCGCTCCACTGGGTGAGAAAACGGTCGCCCGACAGGGTGAATCCCGTGTCGCACAGCGGCGCCTCGGTGCGTATCACATCCGATGCGTATTCAAGCACATTGTCTGCAACTGTAGAGACATAGGAATTTGATTCCTGGTCGAACACCAATGTGTTATATGTCAGATGAAGCTCGCGCGACAGGGTCTGCCCCACGCCGTTCACCGAGAAAAACTGGATGCGGTCGGCGGTGCCGCCGAACTGCAGGGCGGTGCGGTCGCACTCCTGCTGGCCGGGCACAACGTCAAGACTTTGCATAGAGCATGGATGATTCATATAATTCACCACCCAGAAACAATAGTTACGGCCTCCGGCACTGACGATATAACCCATGTCGGCGGAATTCATCGTGATTTTCGATTTGCCGTCCTGTACGAACGACACCATGTCCTCGGCAAATCCGCCGCCAAGATTACTGAACCGCTGCCAGCGCACTTCGTTGGCCTGCGAAGGATTCGAGGGCGCAAAGACAGCCGTGGCCGAGCCGGCATAGCTCACCACATACACCTTCTCAAGCCCGGTGGAGGCCGCCACATCTACAGCTATGGGCGCACGCGCCGCGTCCACCCCCTCGAAGGTCAGATCGGCAGCAGCCACCCGCCCCAAAGTAAACATGAACACCAGCGCACAAAGCCACCGGCAGTATATCATCAATTTGTTTAGCTTGTTCTGCATTGTTCTCATTATCTCCTGATTCATTGCGGTCAGACCGACGGGCATTCATGCTGCCGAAACGTCGGCGCCAATCCACAAATTTACAAAATTATCCCCACACCGCCAAGCCCCCTTGCATTCAGTGTCATTCTATGACATCGCTCTTAAAAGCTCTTAAATCTCCTGATTTAAACCATAATTTGGTACTGCATATATCGGCATGATATTAGATTGGCCTAAAATCATCCTCAAAAAAACGGAATATTTCACATAAATGTGAAATATTTATAGTACCTTTGTGTTATTAGAATACATAGACTTTCAGATATGAGTGAGGTAGAATTAGTTTTAGTCAATGACACTGATCAATGCACCATTTACACCATTCAATTCTCGGCAGAATCAGAAAGCGAATACGAACGGTTCTATTCCAGATTCATTAAAGACGCAGAATTGAATAACGATTTGTTGCGAATCATTCAGCTTGTGGACCGGATTGCAGAACAAGGGGCGTTAGAACGCTTTTTTAGACCGGAAGGCAAAATGAAAGATTCCGTAGTGGCACTGCCTGTACTTCGGTCCAAACTGCGGTTATATTGCCTACGTCTGTCCGACAGAATTCTTATTCTCGGCAATGGTGGGACCAAAAACTCGCGTACATATCAGGAAGACGATTCTTTGCGCGGATATGTTTTGACGCTGCAAAAGTTTGAAGAATTGCTGAAAGAAGGTCAACGTGACGGTAGCGTCATGATAACATCCAAAACAATCGAAACTGATAAAAAATTCCAGCTATGAAAGATATAAAAAATAAATATATGGATATGGTGCGTCAGGTGCCCGACGAAATAAAAGAAGAAATTAATCTTACTTTTGCAATATCCAACAAGATTGATGAACTTATGCGTGAACGTGGGCTTTCCAAAAAGCAATTTGCAGACCAAATAGGGAGGCGTCCGAGTGAAATAACCCGTTGGCTCAGCGGCCAACACAATTTCACCGTATCCACTCTCGCTATGTTATCGGCATTTTTTGGCAAATCAATTATCTCGGTGTAACCTTGGCCCATCTTCATCCATATTGAAGCACAATATCTGGTAAATTATCAGCATTCAAATTTCGACTATTACACTTAATAGAATAACAGACATGATTCCTGCACCCCCCGAACTATACAAATGCCCAATTTGCAGAAAAAACAAACCATTGCTTTCAATTATTAGCGGCAATCTTTTGGGAGGAGAACTCTGGAGTGACGGTTTCGAACAACATCCCATGTGGCCACAGCCGTCAATTGTTCAGAAATGTCTGCATTGCGGCAGATATTCTTTGCTTAGTCATTGGGAAGAAACTGAACGATTTGGCCAGGAGGATTCCGTTACAACCGAAATTTCAAGTTATGCAGAAGCAAAAAAAGCATATTTGGAACTGCAATCGTCACCATTAAACAATAATGACGCATACCAGCTTGCCTTATTCTTTGTACACGCATATAACTCTCAATTCAAAAGACGTGATATAGCTGCAGCCTTTTTGCATTCAAAAAGGGATCCGCGTGAAAACACTTGTAATTACCCGCCCTCACCGATACCTGATGCAGATGATTTAAAGCTATACAACGAAGCTTCCCAAACAATCATATATTCGCCAGCATTCACAACTGACAAGCAAATACTCCTGGCAGAAATGTACCGGGAACGTGAAGAATGGAATGAAGCATACGAGACACTTCAAAGAATATCTTCAAGCAGCAAAAAGCCGATAGTAGAGGCGCTATTATACCATATAAGTCAAAAGCATGCACATTTATTTCCCCTAAAGATTGACCGATACAAATTGAATTTCAGCCTTCCTGAAGATCTCCCGAATTTATTCAACCGGCAAAAAGATTTGGATACTTTTATGACCAGTATGAATATTGAACAACGTGAAGATATATTCATTGATACTTTAGGAGGGGTGTATGATAAACGTTCCGGCTCCTTTTTGAAACTTTTATCAAACAAAAGCCAAAGATACGATATCAGAAAGGAAACACGTCATATCGGGTATTGCGCCTTTTGCGGTAATGAAAATCCCGTTAGAGTCCAGTTCCCTATTGAAATCACTACAATAGGCAATAAGGCATTTTACGGTTGTAAAAATCTGCAAGATATACTATTTCAAACATTGAAAATAGCTGTCATAGAAGATTGCGCCTTTATGGGCTGTCAATCTCTGACCGCAGTTCCTCCGATCGATAGTGTGGTTTATTTGGGTCAAAGCGTATTTGCAGGAATGAGCAAGCTGCAATCAATAACTTTGCCTAAAGGAATTGAGACCATACCAGAATCTACGTTTTTTGAATGTAAGTCACTTGAAAACGTTCTTATACCATCATCTGTCCGCAGCATCGGATCTTATTCATTCCAACATACTGCCATAACAGAATTTGAAATGCCTGATAGCGTCGAGACATTAGGCGATGCGGTTTTTACACACTGTGACAATTTGAAAAGAATCAAATTGTCATCTAAACTGACCTTTATACCTAAGAGTACATTTGAAGGCTGTACTAAGCTACAAGAAATAGACATTCCTGCAAGAGTCAGCTTAATTAGCAAAAAGGCTTTTGAAGGCACCACTTCATTAAAGACCGTGAGATTTCATGGAAAAGTAGAACCCATATCAACTACAGCTTTCCTAAATTCCGGTGTTCAAAAAATCATAGTTCCTCATTGGGCCAAAAACCACTACAAATGTTTATTCCCCAACGTAACGGTTGTAACCAAACTCTATTAATATTGGTTTGCAGAAATATCTGCTCATGGGATTTCAACAATTCACCTACAACACTTTCAAGCCTACTTCACCCACTTAGCTATTTGTCGCCAATAATTAATCCTATTGGAGCCTTATGAAATGATGTAATACTATTGTTCTCATCTCTGCATGTTTATATCTCCGCGTTCCCGGATGGTATTGCCGGAGGCGATAGCCCTCCGCCAACTTAAGTTTTTACATATAACAGCCTGAATCCTTTACGTAAAAATCGGGCAAATCGAAAGTCCAGTACCTTTGATTCTCGTAAACCGAACACAGAAAATCCGATTATTCCTGCGAAAAATTACCGAATAGATGGCATGGCAGATTGCAGATTTTTATTAAATTTGAATTCATTCATCAAAAAAATAAATTCATGAAATACAACCGATGCGGAAACAGCGGCATCGAATTGCCTGCCCTCTCGTTAGGGTTATGGCACAATTTCGGTGACGTCGACGATTTTGCCACTGCAAGAGAAATGCTGCTCACGGCTTTCGACAACGGCATATGCCACTTTGACCTCGCAAACAATTACGGACCATCGCCCGGAAGCGCCGAAATCACTTTCGGCAAAGTGATGAACAAAGATCTTGCTTCCCATAGGGACGAATTGTTTATATCTTCAAAAGCAGGACATACCATGTGGCCGGGAGTGTACGGAGGCAATTCCTCTCGCAAAAACCTTATAGCTTCATGCAATGCCAGTCTGAAAAGAACCGGCCTTGAATACTTCGATGTATTTTATAGTCACAGATATGACGGCGTCACACCGATTGAGGAAACAATGCAAGCTTTGATCGACATTGTAAGAAGCGGGAAGGCCCTATACGCCGGCATATCGAAATATCCGCCCAAAGAACAGGAGTACGCATACCGTATTCTTTCTGAAGCCAAGGTACCATGCCTCGTAAGTCAATACCGATACTCGATGTTCGACACAGACTCGGCTAAAAATAATTTTGAAGTTGCCGCATCAAACGGCAGTGGAATAACGGTGTTCTCCCCGCTTGCACAAGGTCTGCTGACAGACAAGTATCTGCACGGAATTCCGGCAAATAGCCGCGCCGCCAAAAGCACAGGCTTTCTCCAGCTTTCGCAGGTAACGGACGAAAAAATTGCTAAAGCCCGCAAGTTAAACGAAATTGCCGCCCGGCGCGGACAAACCCTGGCTCAGATGGCCATTGCCTGGATTCTAAATGACAAAAGAGTAACATCTGTTATAATCGGGGCATCATCGGTCAATCAATTGCTGGCAAACCTGCAGGCTCTTGACGCCCCGTCATTCTCACCTGAAGAGCTAAAAACCATAGCATCCGTTTTAGGTGAATAGCAAACCATGACGATTTGTTATGGTTAAGAATAGCGAAAGCGGTGCGTCCGGGAGGGGACGCACCGCTTTCGGTGTTATGGGGATAGCGGAATGGTCTCCCGAAGGGAGGCGGCCGCTACGTTATCAGGATGTCTGCAGCTTGAAGTTGATGGGGAGGGTGTACCACACGGACACTGACTGACCGTTCATCTTGCCGGGGATAAACTTGGGCAGAGTCTTTACAACTCGCACAGCTTCCTTGTCAAGGTCGGGGTCTTTGCCGCGGAGCACGACAACTTCACCTACGTTACCATCTTTCTTCACAACGAATTTCACAACCACGCGGCCCTGGATGTTGTTCTCGGCTGCCATGGGGGGATATTTGATGTGGGTGCTGATGTACTTGAGAAGTTCGCCTTCACCGCCGGGGAACTGGGGCATCTGCTCTACGGCCGTGAAGATTTCCTCTTTCACGGGTTCGGGCTTCTTCTCCTCCACGATGATTTCCTCGCGGTATTCGCGCACAACGTTGAGGTCGTCGGTACCCTGGTCGAATGTTGTCGAACCGGCTGCAGCAGTCGATTCAGCCACATCGTCCTTCGAGGTGATATCCTCGGTTACCTCTTCGTCGGCGGCGATGGCGATTTCAGTATCCTTGATGGTGTTGAGAATCTCCTCGGGGAGAGCCTCTTCACGCTGGGGTTCTTCCACAGCCTGCTGCACTTCCTCTTCGGGTTCTGCCTCGGCTTCGGCTTCCATCTGAGCAAGCTGCTGCTCAAGCTGAGCCTGAAGCTGAAGTTCACGCTGCTCGCGGCGATAGTCGGAGTACATTCCGTAGAAGTACCCGCCTATAAGCACCAGTATCAGACCGATGATTACAATGACCATGGCGCGGTTGTGACGCTTGTCGCTTGCGCGGCGGAGCTGATATGCGCCGAACTCCTTGTTTTTACCCTCGAACACGAGGTCGGTCCATTCTTTTGATGACAGATCTACATCTTTTGCCATTTCTTTTGCGTCTTTTTCAGGTTAATAAATATAGTCGATCATCACTTATCACTTTTTAGCATGCTTGATCTTGTAGTCACCAACCATGGCCTCGTCGACGTCGGTCAACGTTCCGAGCTGGTAACGCGAGATCTGGTTGATCTGCATCTCGTCGAGAGCAGAAATCACGCTTTCCCAGGATGCGCCTTCCATAGGCTTGATAATCACCACAGGGCGTTCGTATTCGTCGCTGTTACGAATCTTCTTGGCAGCTTCCTGGAACTGCTCTTCGGTGATTTTCTTGTCGCGCCATTCCTGTTTCTTTTTCTCCACATCGGCGAGCACGCCCTTGTTGCGGTCGTGCAGGATTTTGCGGATACCCTGCTGGGTGGCACCGTCGTTGCCGATGAATTCGGTCATCTGGAGGTTCGACGAAACCACGTCGGTTCCGTTGAGTTCCATTTCGGGCTTACCTGTGTAGTAGTACACGGTGTTGCCTTTCACATTTCCGTTGTCATCGTAGTCGGTGTCGAGGATGAGCGTAATGGCTTCCGATTCCTTAGCTTTCTGTAGTTCCGTCTGCTCGAGCTTCTCGTTGGTGGGGAGCGCGATGCTGAGGGTCTGCGATTTGATCATCGTGGTACAGAGCATGAAGAACGTAATCAGAAGCATGTTCATGTCCACCATGGGGGTAAAGTCCACATGGATAGCCATTTTTTTCTGGGCGCCTTTTTTCTTTTTGCCGCCCGATGATTGTTCTATCTGTGCCATAATGATTAATCAGCTTCGGTTTTGAGGGCGGTCATCACAGAGAATTTGTTCATCTTGATGGTCTGAAGGTTGTCGAGCACCCGGTGGATGGTCTCGTACTTCGTGCCACGGTCAGACTTCACGGCGATGCCCTCGCCTTTCTGGATAGCTTCCTTGATGTTAGTGTTAGAGGAATTGTAGATGGCGCGCATCCAAATCTGGAACTCGTTGGTCGACAAGGGTGTTCCGTTTTCGTCGGTATAATTGATATCCTTGAAGGGAATACCCACGTCGCGGGGTTTCAGACTTCCGATCAGCACGGGTTTGTCGGCGGTCTGGCCGAGGAACTCGTCCTGCTTGGTGGTTTCAAGCATGAGGAACTCATGCATTTTTTCCAGGGGTACGCCAAACGAAGCGTTCTTTGCAAACTTTTCGATATCCATCGCGGTCAAACCGAGTTTTTTCCCGGTTTTCTTTTCATAGTCGGCGGCTGCGCTGCGAAGCACCTCACGGCGGAGGGCTTCCGAGCCCCATTCCTCTGCGTTGTCGGGATCGGCGTCACCAAGGAGCGACATGAAAACGTTTCCTTGGGGTGACACCAGCACCTGCGCAACGTTGGAGGTGGGAACCTTGATCTCAGAAACAGACGACGGAGTGATCACCGTTACCGGCTCTTTCTGGAGGAAGGTCGAAGTCAACATGAAGAAAGTAAGCAAAAGAACGGTTACGTCGCTCATCGCGGTCATGTCGATGAGGGTACTCTTTCTTTTAATTTTTACTTTTCCCATATTTTCCTTTTGTTATAATTGTGAATAAACTGTTGTTGAGGAAAACAGGGGATTAGTGGGTAGCTGCGAACGACTGTACGATTGAGAAACCGATTTCGTCGATAGCGTAGGTGAGGTTGTCGATCTTGTTGGTGTAGAAGTTGTAGGAGATTACAGCGAAAGCACCGGTGGCGATACCGAAAGCGGTGTTCACAAGAGCCTCAGAGATACCGGTGGAGAGTTCCGACGAGTCGGGGGCACCGGATGCGGACAGAGCCTGGAACGATTTGATCATACCGAGCACGGTTCCGAGAAGACCGACGAGAGTACCGAGAGTGGTGAGGGTTGCCACGATGGGGAGGTTCTGCTGCAGCGAGGGCATCTCGATGGCGGTAGCCTCTTCAACTTCTTTCTGAAGTGTGGCGATTTTCTGCTCTTTGGAGAGAACGGTGTTGCGGTCCATCTCCTCGTAACGGTTGAGGGCAGCGGCTACGACAGCTGCTACAGAACCTTTCTGCTTGTTGCAGAGAGCCTGAGCGCCCTTGATGTCGTTGGTGGCAAGGCATTTTTTAACGGCCTCAACGAATTTTGCGATGCTGCCGGTGCCTTTGGCGCTCTTCAGAGCGATGGCGCGCTCAACAGAGAGAACGATAACGGTGAGGAAGAGGGTCTGGAGGATAGGCACGATGATACCGCCTTTGAACACTGTACCGATGAGGTCAACGGGGTGAGCTTTGGCGAATTCGTCACCGGCAAACCACATGGAGATACCGTCGAATCCTTCAGCGTCGAAATGACTGGGGTGACCAAACACGAAGAGGAACAGGCAGACTGCCACTACAAAGCAGGCGATGATTACCAAGAAGGCATTCTTGATACCACGTACGTTGCTACCGGGTTTCACGTTCGGTGTAGCTGTTTTGGGCTTTTGAGCTTCCATAATTTTTTAAATAAGGACTTTTTTGTTAAAGATGTTATTAATAATGATAGTTTTGTTCTAAACTGTCGTTGTCCCTCCCCTTGATGTCAGTATGCGCGGACGCCCTTCGAACCTAATGTCCCGTCCGAGACGGGAGCACCCGGGGCAAAGGGGAATATTGCAGGAGTCTGAATGTCGATGTAATGCCGATTACTGAAAGTTGAAACTGTTCGCCCCGCGGAACCCGGGGGGAAGCAACTGATGCAATTTCATAACGCATTTCATGGCACTAAACTGAAAGGATGCCGCCGTGACGCGGCAAGACTGACAAGGTTCTCCATTGCAAAAGCTAAGTGCAAAATTATCATTATATTTTATTCTGACAAAATTTTTAATGATGATTTTAAACATATGCGGTTTTGGCAACGGCATCCCACAGGCTTACGCCGCCACACCGGCAGGGCGCGGCAGCACCGCGGGAGGTGCGGCAGAGGGATAACAGAATTTCAATTTTCTACGCGGCTGTAACAGCAAGTTGATTTTACAACGGGGTATTTGCCGTTTAAATATATTGCCTTGCAAAATCGGGCGATTTTTTTGCACACTTTAATAAGAAGTGACAAAAATTATAGCTACCTTTGTGGGCATAAAACCAATTGTGGAAATTTTTCCTTAAATAGAAAACATCACACCTTAATAATAAATACACCCAGAAGCTACGTCAATGAGTATCGGGATAAAAGTAAAAAAGGGTCTTGACCTCCACCTGGAAGGCGCAGTGTCCGACCCTCGCGACATTACAGTAAAACCGGTCACCACCGTCGCCATAGTGCCCGACGACTTTCAGGGCATAGTGCCAAAGATGGACGTCCGCGAAGGCGACACAGTGCTTGCCGGTCAGGCCATTTTCCACTCCAAGACACATCCGGAGCTCAAAATCGTATCGCCGGCACAAGGCACAGTCAAAGCCGTGGTGCGTGGCGAACGCCGCAAGATTCTCCGCGTGGAAATCGCCGTGGAAGGCGAACAGGCCGCCCGCTTCGACACCACCGGTGCCCTCACCGACCCGGCCAAGGCCAAGGCCCTGCTGCTTGAATCGGGACTGTGGGCGCTCACCTCTCAGCGGCCCTACGCCATCGTGACAAATCCGGAAGCCGACATACGCGACATCTTCGTCACCGGATTCGACTCCGCCCCACTCGCCGAAAACCGTGTTGAGCTTACCGACGACGAGCAGAAACAGCTTGCCGCCGGTGTGAAACTGCTCTCACTGCTCACGAAAGGTAAAGTATATGTGTCGCTGCGCCCCGACCAGGAATTCCCGCAGGGCACCGAGGCTGAGGAAGTGCGTGTAAGCGGCCCTCACCCTGCCGGAAATGCAGGCACTGTTATCGGGCTTGTCAAGCCCGTCAACAAGGGTGAGACCGTAATGACCCTCACCATCGGCACTCTCCGCCGCATCGGCGCGCTCGCCCTCACCGGCACAGTGCCCACCGACACGGTTGTGGCCCTCACCGGCTCGGAAATCGTCGAGCCTAAACTGGTACGCACCCTCATCGGTGCCTCCATCGCACAGCTGCTCGACGGGGAAATCCGACAGGACAACCGCCATCACCGCATAATTTCAGGCAACGTGCTCACCGGCATCAACGTTGGTGCCGACGGCTGGCTGCGCGCCCCTTACACTCAGGTGACCGTCATCCCCGAAGGCGACGATGCCGACGAGTTCATGGGATGGGCATCCGTATCGCCGTCGAAAATGAGCGTGAGCCGCTCGTTCCCCGGCCACTTCCTGCGCAACCGCCTGTTCAGCCCCGACGCCCGTCTGCTCGGCGGACGACGCGCCATGATCATGAGCGGCGAATATGACAAGGTGACCCCCATCGACATCCTTCCGGAATATCTCGTGAAAGCAATCCTGGCCCGCGACATCGACCGCATGGAGCAGCTCGGCATCTATGAAGTCGCGCCCGAGGACTTCGCGCTGGCCGAATACGTGGACACCTCGAAGCTCGAGCTGCAGCGCATAGTTCGCGAGGGGCTTGACTATCTACGCAAAGAACTTGAATAAAATTCCGCCGCAACAACCCAAATATGAAAGCTTTAAAGAAACTTCTCGACAAAGCGCGTCCGGCCTTTGAGGATGGAGGAAAGCTGCACGCCTTCCGCTCCGTGTTCGACGGCTTCGACACGTTCCTGTTCACACCCAACGAGACCTCGCGTTCGGGCGTGCATATCCACGACAGCATGGACTCCAAGCGCACCATGATCATTGTGATCGCCGCGCTCGTGCCCTGCCTGCTCTTCGGCATGTACAACACCGGCTATCAGCACTGGCGGGCGTGCGGCGCCACCGAGTTGCCGTTCTGGTCGCTGATGCTCTACGGATTCCTGGCAGTGCTGCCGCGCATCGTGGTGTCATATCTTGTAGGTCTCGGCATCGAGTTCGCCGTGGCCCAGTGGCGCAAGGAGGAGATTCAGGAGGGATTCCTAGTGACAGGTATCCTGATTCCGATGATCTGCCCCATCGAGACACCGCTGTGGATGATTGCCGTGGCCACCGCCTTCAGTGTGATTTTTGTAAAAGAGGTGTTCGGCGGCACGGGCTACAACATCTTCAATGTGGCCCTGGTGACACGCGCGTTCCTCTTCTTCGCATACCCTGCCAAAATGAGCGGCGACGGCGTGTTTGTGGCTCTAAACCCCACCTTCGGATTCGGC
>ERZ779956.494-NODE-494-length-21686-cov-9.026721_pt1 | contig 21686 bp, 18 predicted proteins | sample MGYA00511940_ERZ779956 | MGnify/ENA primary metagenome ERZ779956 (study PRJEB29588, sample SAMEA2154992) | human gut metagenome | biome: human gut; feature: human-associated habitat; material: faeces | place: Denmark | collected 2008/2010 ...
GAGTGAATTGATCGTTGTAAAACTTGGTAATCCCATACAGGAAGGATTCCCAAGAACGACAGAGCTAATGATGGGGATTGATTATATAATAAGAAAGGCACTGGAGCTTCGGATGCCTGTAGCTGTGAATATCAGTTTTGGGAATACATACGGCGGACATGACGGGACGACACTTCTGGAACGGTATATCGATGATGTGTCCAATATATGGAAGAGTGTATTTTGCATCGGAACCGGAAATGAAGCGGCAAGTGCCGGGCATACTTCCGGTAGAATTATTTCAGAAGGAGAAGAGACAATTCAGCTTGCAATTCAGAGCAGACAGTCATCGATCAGTATCCAGATATGGAAAGAATATACGGATCAAATAGAGATTTCGATCATCAATCCATCGGGAGTGCGGGTCGGACCGGTACCGGAGATATTGGGACCACATCGCTTCCGAATTGGTCAGACAGAAATACTGCTTTATTATGGGGAACCAAGTCCTTACAGCATTTCCCAGGAAATCTATATAGATCTGCTTCCGGTAGAAAGTTATCTGACAGAAGGAATATGGAGAATTGTTCTAAGTGCCGGGAAGATTGTGACAGGACAATATGAAATGTGGCTTCCAAGCGACAATGTATTGAATCGTGGAACAGGATTCTTGTTTCCAACAGATGCTACGACGCTCACAATTCCATCTTCTGCCAGCCGTGCAATATCCGTAGGAGCATATGACGCAAGGACATTTGCATATGCGGATTTTTCGGGAAGAGGATTTACCAGACTTACGAATATGGTGAAACCGGATCTTGTGGCACCGGGAGTGGAAGTTATGACAACAACAGTGGGCGGAGGATATGCGGCATTTACAGGAACATCCTTTGCCACGCCATTTGTGACAGGAAGTGCAGCGCTTTTGATGGAATGGGGGATTGTGAGAGGAAACGATCCATATCTATATGGGGAAAAAGTGAAGGCGTATCTGAGACGTGGAGCGAAAAAAGTACCGGGATTTGACGAGTATCCGAATGAGGAAGTGGGGTATGGGGAGGACGTTATAATAAGGTTACATTGAAGAAAGTCAGTAAAATCAAGTGTTTCCGTTCATTTTCCCAACACAGAAACGAAGCACTTTTACCATGATTTTGAAGAAAATCTGCCCGGGTTGGATTCAAAATGATATGGAAAGAAAGATTTGTAGCAATGACGTAACATGAACAGTTGGTTCTGTTACAGACAACAGTTTAAACGAAAGAGAGGTCATAGGGATATGAAACTGACTTATACAAATGTAAATGGATACCTGATTCCGAACCTCACCTATAAATCCGGTGAGCAGATGGAGCAGCTTGGCAAATATGGATTCTTACGCAGAGATTATCTGAAGAACCATCGAAATTCAACCTATCAGGTGATGCTTCTGCAGGATACGATTGGAGAGCATCTTCTGGAAGTGGACAAGGCAGCCAGGGAACGGGAAGAAGTGATTCTGAAACAGTTGGAAGAAAAAGAACCACTGCCGGATAAGGAGAAAAATCAGATGGCATGGGTAAGGGCTGCCAATCAGCACAGAGCGATTGCAGAAGAGATTATCCTGAAAGAATTGATTTATGTATAAGGATTGTCAGTAACTAATCTGGCAGGTAACTGATAAAAATAGAATATTGTGAGCGAAGTAAGGCGTGAGTCATAAGATATGGCTTGCGTCTTTTTCTTTGCCTGAAAGGAAGTGATAAGTTTGAACAAGAAGTTTTTGAAGCATTATATGGAAACCAATCCAGAAGGGACAGCACAGACCTATATCTTTTTGGTGGACAATCAGGATATAGCGTTGAATATTGTGATGTCAGGTTATCAGGCACTTTGTCTGGTGCAGGAAGATGACGGATATTATTTCAGTGCAGATTCCTTTATAGAGGAAATGAGATCTATTCAGTTTACTGGAAGCTGTCAGAGTGCCTATCATTATGTGGCTTCCTGTACGGTGAAGTGGGTAAATGATAAGATACTGACATTTTTCAAAGACGCTGGTCTTGACGGAAAAGCAGGCTGGCAGTTGTTCAAAGAGAAGGAGTACCTTGGCAAACTGGATAATCAGAAAGAAGTTGAGAAATTACTGGAACAGTATATTCTTCGGTTTGAGCGAGATCCGAAAGAAGAACCGGAACTGAGCCGTTTTCACTTATTTGATGCAAAAGGGAATGTGAAAGGTGTCCGGGATATGGAGATTGTAGATTACCTGGTGGAGAATGTTCAGTTTTTTGTGGTGGGAATCACACCGTATTATTATGAGCATGGTGTTTTCCTGGAAGACCATGATGGGGTAAGAATGAAATACCGTATCCAGAAGCTGATCTATCGTGATCAGGTACAGAGTGGAGTGATCAAAAGAATCTATAATCTACTGATCGCACAGCCAAAAGTTCACCGAGAGGCATATGAACTAAATAAACAACCTGTGCGGTGGATCAATTTCAAAAATGGATATTATGATCCGGTTAAAGGCGAAATGTTGGAACACAATCCAGATTATCTGACAATCAATCAGATACCATTTCCCTATTATCCAGAAGATTGTGAGCAGGTGTTACAAGGTGGAGAAAATATAAAAAAGTATCTGGCATCGTCTCTTCCTAACAAAGAAGAACAGCAGACATTCTGGGAGTATTTTGGATACTGCATGACACAGGATACGCAGTTTCAGAAATTCCTTACACTGAAAGGAAATGGTGGAACCGGAAAGTCTGTGGCAGTATCGCTGATCCAGCATGTAGTTGGAATCACCAATATGTCCAGTATTTCTTTACAGGATTTAAATAAACGATTCTATGCGACTGGAATGTATGGAAAGCTGTTAAATGCCTGTGCAGATATTCCATGCAAAGCAATGGAGAACACAGATGTATTAAAGAAAGCAGTCGGTGAGGACACACTGATTTATGAGAAAAAAGGACAGGATGCAATTCATTTCCACTCTTATGCGAAGCTGCTTTTTTCTACCAATGAAATGCCGCAGAATCTTGAGGATAAGTCAGATGCTTTTTACCGTAGACTACTGATTCTTGATATGAACCGGGTAGTAAAAAGTGGTGAAAAAGATCTGCACTTAAAGGAAAAGGTACAGGCAGAATCCGATTATGCAATTCATATGGCGATGATTGCATTGAAAAATCTGTACGAACAGGGAAAGTTCACGGAGAGCGAACACAGCAAAGAATGTGTAAGAGAAGTGCAACGGACGTCAGATAGTATCTGTGCTTTTATTGATGAGTCATTGGTGCGTGCCAAAGGAAAACGTCTGAAACGAAGTGAAGTGTTCCATATGTATGAGGAATACTGTAAAGAGAATGGCAGACAGGGGCATGGTAAATCCAACTTTTTCAGAAATATGACAGATAAAGGTTTCCTTCTGAAGCAGTACAATGGTGAGTTTTATTATCAGGATATTGCAGTTAAGGAAGAAGATTTTTGCCCTGTAGATCCAGAAGAAAGAATACCTTTTGAAGAAACAGATATAGATTATAAACAGTTACAATTAAATATGAATCAGGAAATTAAGGGCATTTAGGGCAAAATAAGCAAAAAGAAATGTTACCGGAGCAGGAGAAATAACAAAGATAGCTGCCAGAGTACATAAAATTTTGCTTTTTTTACACTGACTGCCCTTTTTCATGTATCAACGTTTTAGCTGATACAAATATAGGTTTTTCCCAAATTTGGGAGAAAGTCAAAAATAAATATTAAGAAAGTATGAGGTATGATTATGAGAATGATGAAAAACAACAATAATGAGACAGTTATGGTGATCGGGATTGATCATGGTTATGGAAACATGAAAACAGCTACCAGATGTTTCCCATCCGGTGTAGCCAGATATGACAAGGAGCCAATCTTTCAGAATAATCTTCTTGTTTACAATGGCATGTATTACCAGATCGGAGAGGAACACAAGGAGTTCTGTGCAGAGAAAACGCAGGATGAGGACTATTATGTGCTGACACTGGCGGCTATCGCAAGAGAACTTGATGGGAAAGGTATGAACCGGGCAACGGTACATATCGCAGCCGGACTTCCCCTTACCTGGGTAGCTACACAGAAAGAAGACTTTCAGAAATATCTTCTCCAGAATGAAAGTGTGGATTTTACATTCCGTAACAAAGACTACCATGTAGAGTTTGCAGGAGCTGATATTTACCCACAGGGGTTTGCAGCAGCCTTTTACCGATTACAGGATTTCAAAGGAATCAACATGCTTGTGGATATTGGAAACGGGACTATGAACATCATGTATATCAATAATTCCCGTCCATTAGAGAAGAAATGCTTTACAGAGAAATATGGAACGCACCAGTGTGTGCTTGCAGTCAGGGAATCTTTGTTGAAAGAACTGGGAACAGTGGTGGATGATCTGGTGATTGAGCAGGTGATCCGTACCGGGACAGCAGATATTGGTGAGAAATATCTGACAGTCATTCGTAAAGCTGCCGGAGATTATACGAAAGAAATCTTTCATAAGCTGAGAGAACGGGAATATAATCCAGAACTGATGCGTCTGTATGTGGTCGGCGGTGGCTGTTGTATGATCCAGAATTTTGGAGAATATGACAAGAGCCGGGTGACAATTGTACGGGACATCTGTGCCACAGCGAAAGGCTATGAAGCAATGACCGTAAGGAAAATCCAGAGAAACGGAGGGATGCTTGTATGAGAAAAGAACGGAAAATCATCAATACAAATATCCGTTTGAATCTTTGTGATGAACAGGACAGGCAGGCATGGGAATATTTGCAGACGATGGACAGGGAAAAATATAAATCGTACACCAGAGCAGTTGTAGTTGCTTTAAACGATTATTTTTCCAGAGAGTACAGGAATGAAGCAGATCCGTATCTGGAAACCAGAGAAAAGGAAGATGTGTTTCTGGAAAGGGTGGAAACAGCTATCCGGGATGGAGTGAAAGAATCCGTCCCGATGGCTATAGCGAAGAATCTGATGGAAATGCTTGTACCGTTTGTAAAAGAATCGGTAGGAGAAATTAATCTGCCGGACAGAACACTAACAATGGAGAAAACGGATGGAGAGATCGCAGAAGATAATCTGGACTGGGAGAAAGAAGCTGATATGGATGCAGCACTGGATTTTGCGGATAGTTTTTAGCTGTCTGTAAAAAGGAAAAGCAGTCCGGTTTGCATAAAATAAATCGGACTGCCTTAAGTGGAGCTATTCTTTTTTCTTGGGTAAGGACGTTTATCATCTGTCAGGTTTAGCAGATAATCAACGCTGGTGTTATGAAATTCAGCCAGTTTAATCAGAATGTGAGTAGGGATATCGACATCACCACATTCATAATTACTGTAAATACGCTGACTGCAATTCAGAATTTCACCCATATTCTTCTGCGTAAGGTCACGATCTTCACGCAGATCCCGTATTCTCTGATACATGCGTTTCACCTCTAGCATAATAATAACTTAGCGAGATATTCACTATTGAAATATAGCGAGAAATTCGCTACACTGAATTTAAAAATGCAGGAGGGAGAAGTACAGAGTGAAAGAGAAAGTGAAAAAGGTGCTGGTGTGGATTTTTGAATTTGTTTTATTTTGTGGATATTTCTATGTTTTATTCGTGAATCTGGTATGTGGATTTGGATATGGAGGGATAAGCAGCAGAGGACAGGCAATAAAGATTTTATGTGCTTCGTTCTTCCTTGCAGTGGGACTTCCCGGATTGATCTGGTATCAGCATCGCAGACTTATGAAACTGGAGAATTTATTGCATGACCTGTTTGAAATTTGCGACAAAATAAAATAGCAGTAATAGAAAAATAGATTGACAGTAAGAAAAGCTTTACGGAAACAGAATAGCAGAAAAAGGTAATGGCAGTGATGGCATTTCTATTGGTAAAAATCAGTGAAATGTTCATGACTGCTATTTTTATGCTTTTCAGCAGAAATGGAAAGTGATTCAGAAAAAGAAAAGCAGAAATAACAGCGAAATATGGCAGAGAGGCATTTGCAGATGGAAAACGTTGTATAAGCAAGGCAAAGAAGAAATATAGAGTGCCGGATACGGCACATGATTGTCCGATACTTCGCATCGGAGTGGTGCATGACTAGCCTGTTTCAGAAAGGAAAAATCTATGGAATGTGGAGATTTTCTCTTTCTTTTACAGTCAGTTCCTGCACCACAAAACCACTGTCATCTCAATTTTGGCTTGATAACGCAGAGGAGAATGTTGCTTACTTGGTGCTGGTTCAGTGGTGGGGAGATGACAGGCAAGTTTCGCAAAGTGGCAAGCCACTATGCACCGGAGCCAGCCTTTGGGCTGTTCCTAAACTTGCCAGAGGGCTCCGCCCCTTGGAACCCCGGCACGTCAATGGCGTAAGTATTCCTGCGAAATGTCCACCGGACATTCCTACGGAACACTTACTGATTGACTAGGACGCTGTCCTGCACCTGCCAAAGAGGAATATTGCATTTCCCCTTATGGAATTCCCTGCTAATCTACCAGCCGGAAAGGTTATGGCTGATTTATAAAAAAGATAGAGTGGAGAAAGGAGACGAAGATTTATGCGAAAACGAAATTATACGGTAACGATACGAATGAATAAAGCAGAGTATGATCTGCTCCAAAATAAAGTAAAGGAGTCTGGACAGACTCAGCAGGCGGTTGTAATTCATGCAATAGCAGGTTTAAAAATTGCATCCGCAGAGGAAGTGGAAGAATTGAAAAAGCTGAATCTGATGCTTACAGAGATGCTCAGCCAGCTTCGTGGTGTTGCTACGAATATCAACCAGATTGCACGGAAAATGAATGCTGGTGGATTTATACCAAGAGAAGATATTTTGCATTGTCTCAATAAGAATATCCTTAACTACCGGAAGGAGAGTGAAAAGATATGGCAGTCAATAAGACAGTTAATAAGCGGACAAATTCGCATGGAGCAATGAGAAACTGTATCGAATATGTATTGCGTCAGGACAAGACCAGTGAGCAGCTTACCTATATAACTGGCCCGTATTGCCATGATGCAATCAATTATGATCTTGTGTATCAGACATTTCTGGAAGAAAAGAAATTATGGAATAAAGACTCTGGAAGGATGTACGCCCACAATATTATTTCATGGCATAAGGATGAGCAGATTACACCAGAGCAGGCATTTGAATTTGGAAAAGAGTTTGCAGAAAAATGGTTTCAGGGATTCCAGACCTTAGTGGCAGTTCACAAGGATAAAGACCATATTCATTGCCATCTGGTGACGAATTCTGTCAGTTATGAGGATGGAAAGAAACTGCATACTACGAAAAAAGATCTGGAGCAGATGAAGCAGTTTACCAACCAGATGTGCCGGGAACGTGGGCTGACGGTTGCAGAAAAAGGAAAACATTTTGATGGCAGTCAGATTGAAAAGGGCGAAATCATTGCATGGAGCAAGGATAAATATAATCTGTTCCGGCAACAAGTAAAGGACAGCTTTGTGGCTGACTGTGCAATGGCGGTGTTAAAAGCACTGGAGAATTGTATCAGTAAAGAAAAGTTTATAGAAAAAATGAAACAGCTTGGATGGAGTGTGAACTGGACAGAAAAGAGGAAGCACATCACGTTTCAGAATAAGGATGGAAAGAAAGTGCGTGACAGCAATCTGTCCAAAACCTTTCATCTGGACATCAGCAAGGAGGGGTTAGAGAATGAATTTAATGGAAATTACGAAAGGATACAAGCCGAAGCAGAACGAACAAATGGATCAGACGATGTATTCGCTGGATACTACCGACAAGTGGAAGCAGCTTGCGAAGGAGCAGGCAGAAACGCTGGAGAAAGTGACGGCAGAGAGGGACGATTTGCAGGTGAGAAATCAGAAGATGAACGAGTTTATTCAGGAATTTCAGGAAAGGACGCACAAGTTGAAAATGGAAAAACAGAAGTTGTTCTTCGAGAATCACGAAATGCAAGAAGAAATGCAAATGTCGAACGCCGAAATTCAGCGGATGACAGCAGAACTGTCCGAAATGCGGAAACTCAATCAGTCTTTACAGCAGAGCAACGACGACTTGAGGAACAGAAACGGATTGATGAGCAGGAGCGAGCAAGAGCATCTCGAAGAAGAAATAAAAGACGTTCGGGACTGGAACTCTAAATTACAGACACAGGTGAACCAATCGTCGGTGAAAGCGGTTGAACAGGCACAGCAAAAACAGGAAGAAGCAGAAAAACAGGCAAGACAGGCAGAGTATCAGGCTGAAAGGGAAAAGAAACGGGCAGATATGGAGATACAAAAAGCCAGGAGAAAAGCAAAATCGGAAACGGAGGATATGAAAGAAATACAGTTTTTCTGGACTTGGGGATATCTTTGTGTCATATTCTTTTCACTTATTCAGAATGGAGCATTTCAAAGGGATTTAATGCAACTGATCATGTTGCCAGTTAATTGGTGCAGAAAGTATGCGATATGGTTTGAACAGCTGGATTATATGGGATATTCTACGGGAGAGGTAGTTTTTGAACGAATATTTTCAAGTGCTGTGATTATGGCGGGAATTGTCGGGGGTGTATTTCTTGTATGGGGCGGAATTGAATGGTATCGAAAGATATGGGATGATATTTATAAAATGGTTTTGATAGCCAGCTTTTCCTTTATTGCGGTATTAGGAAACTTGATACGGGAATATTTGCCATTTAATCTGCTGTTTGTGATTTTTGTCATAAATGTAGGGGCTGTTCTGATTAGAATATATTTGAATAATAAGAATGTTGGCTATTGAACAATAAATCGAATTTATTTGCTATAATGAATTTCTATATTTTCTTGTCAGTCAGTCCTAACGGTGTTACACTGAAAGAGTATAGAAACTCAAACAATGTTACCTATTGTAGGGACTGGAGCTTTATAAGGTAACATTTTTTTATATGAGAAAGTTAGATAAAACTAATTACTGAAGGAGATAAGCTATGATGTTTTATGAAAGAGGAGACAAAAGTAAGAAAAGCAGCGGAAGAAAGTGGACAGTGTAATATGAGAACAGTAACAACAGAGGACAATCCATATAAGGTTGCTGGAGATATACTTTTTGCGTCTTCGGAAGTGGAATCGGATTTCAGAAGTGTTGATTTATATGGATCTTCTGTCCGGAGAAAAAAAGAAGATGCTATATGTTCAAGATTTCATCTTGAGAATGAAAGTGGTACAGGAGATATCGCCGTATATCAGACATTTCCAGGAATGGAGCTGGTCTATAATGATATGCATATGGAATATTGTAATAAGATGCAGAGTCCACGTCCTGGATTTATTGAAATTAATTATTGTCGGGAGGGGCGGTGTGAGTGTGCGTTTGGAGAGCGTAGTTATTGCTATATGGCAGCGGGAAATTTATCCATTTGTACCTTGCATAAGAAATCACATACATCAACATTTCCTACTTCCCATTATCATGGGATAACGATAACGATTGAGTTGGAAGAAATTACAGATGAGATGAGAAGAATCTTGAAACTTCTTTCTATTAATCTTACCCGAATTTCAAAGTTTGCAGGAAAACAGGATTTTTATATGGTTCGTGCAAATGAAACTGTCCAACATATATTTTCGGAATTATATACTGTTCAGGAACATATAAAGCCTAGTTATATCAGAATAAAGCTTCTGGAGCTTTTATTGATACTAACAGAAATGGATTTTGACAGGATTAAGAACGACTATGTTTATTTCTCAAAATCGCAAAGGAACTGTACCAGACAGATTCATGATTTTATTGTAGGACATATCAAAGAACATTATACAATTGAGGAGTTGGCAGAGCGTTTTGAAATATCACCTACGGCAATGAAACGTTGTTTTAAGGGAATGTATGGTGCACCTGTTTATGCGTATCTCCGGACTTATCGTTTACAAATTGCTGAAAAATTATTACGGGAGGGGAATTTATCTGTAGGTGAAATCGCAACAGAAATCGGATATACAAATCCCAATAAATTTACTTCGGCATTTCGAGGTGAATATGGAATGACACCAACGGAGTATAAAAAGAATGTCTGATTGGATAGAAACTAGTCTGCCAGGTCATTGAGTTTCATATTAGTACCAGATAAAATATGCATTGGTTAGATAAGACTGACTAATACATATTTTTTATTTAGGAGGATTATAATGAAACAGAGAAAATTATTAACAAGTTTGTTTTTAGCAGCAGCTTTGTCTATTTCTTTATTGACGGGATGTGGAAATACAGGCAGTAGCACATCTGAAACAAAGCACACAGAAAACAGTGCTACAGAAGAACAGACTACAAGCGTACAGAAGGAAAGTGAAACTGATGAGAATCAGGATGCAGCAGATCAGCTTTTATGCGATCTGAAAGGTACTTATCAGGAACTGTGGCCGGTTATTCTGGCAGATGAATACGATCAGCTGTGGCTCGATGACAGTGCTGCAATTGTAGGAGAGGATAATGCTCAGGCGGCTGTTGAAAAAATGTCTTCTATGGTAACTGGAACAGTCACCGGTGAAGAGGCAGTGGAAACCTACAAGGATGGAAATATGGCATACGACTGTGAATTTTTACAGAATATAGATCAGTTCATGTTTGACGGAACAACAATATCTGGTGTGGATGAAGAGGGGAATGATGTATTCAGTCATTCTTATCATTACGTAGGTATGGAAGAAACTCGTGGTCTGTACATCTACGAAAGTGATGATGCTGATTCCGGCGAGTTTACCTATTTCTGTATCGCTCCGGATACGATGAAAACTACATGGCACATTGAGTTCAGATATGGAAGTGACCTGGATGCATTGGAAAAATATGATGCAGGTGAATATGCTTATTGGCTGGCAGCAGGAATTTCTGTTGACTATACGAAAGCCGATGTTGAGAACTGTATACAGTTATTCTGTAAAGAGAATCTGTCTGAATAGTGAAAATAAATTTGAGTCGGTGGAAATCGGAGAGATTCTGATGCCACCGGCTTTTTGAGGAGGATATAAGGTCATGAGCAAAAAGAAAAATGCCGAGTTATCCCGGATGTGGGGATTTGCAGGGAAACGTCATTGGTTGACTATTGCCAGCTGCATTCTGGCAGGAATATCCACGGTGCTTTCTATTATTCCATTTGTCTGTATCTGGTTTGTGATTCGGGATATCTTGTATGCGATGAAAAAGGGAAATTTGTCACTGGCAGCTTCCAGTGGGCATTATGCGTGGTTTGCAGTAGCATTTTCGTTACTTAGTATTTTATTATATTTTGTAGCATTATGTTGTTCGCATCTGGCAGCATTTCGTACAGCTACCAATATGAAAAAAGAGGCAATGCACCATATTGTCACGTTACCGCTTGGATATTTCAGTCAGAATGCCAGTGGCAGACTTCGGAAAATTATTGATGACAATGCTGGACTGACTGAAGGGTTTCTGGCACATCAGTTGCCGGATCTGACCGGTGCAGTTGTTATGCCGGTTGCAGTCATCAGTTTGTTGTTTGTCTTTGACTGGAGACTTGGAATCTGTTGTTTGATTCCACTGGCAATCAGTGTATTTTTCTTAAAGAAAATGATGGGTGGAGATAATGCCGATTTTATGTCGGGATACATGACCGCACTGGAAAATATGAATAAAGAAGCGGTAGAATTCGTTCGTGGAATCCCGGTTGTAAAGGTATTCCAGCAAACCATTTACTCATTCAAAAACTTTCATGCAGCGATTGAAGAATACAAAAAATATGCCAGTGGATATGCAATCTGCTGTCGTATCCCATTGACGGGATTTAACATTACTTTAAATGGAACTTTTATTTTGCTGATCCCAACTGCACTGATGCTTTTTTCGGCAGCAAGTGGACAGGCGGATCGTCAGAAACTGTTTTTAGATTTCCTGTTTTACAGTCTGTTTACGCCAGTTTGTACAACAATGATGAATCGAATCATGTTTGCAAGCGAACAGTTAATGGCGGCAAAAAGTGCAGTAAGCAGAATAGAAGCAATTTTGCAGGAAAAACCGCTTAAAGAATCAAATATACAAAAACAGCCAAAGGATGCTTCTGTTGTATTCGGGGATGTTTCTTTTACTTATCCAGGTGCTAAGAAAAAAGCATTGTATCATGTAAGCTTCGAAGTCCCTGATGGTAAGAAAATTGCATTAGTCGGAGCTTCCGGTAGTGGCAAATCTACAGCGGCCAGTCTGATTCCACGTTTTTATGATGTTCAGGAAGGAAACGTCTTAGTGGGTGGTGTGGATGTTCGTGAGATTGCTAAAAATGACCTCATGGAGCAGATTGCATTTGTGTTCCAGAACACCCGTCTTTTCAATGATACCTTACTTGAAAATATCAGAGCTTCCAGGCCAGATGCCACACGTGAAGAAGTGATGAGAGCGGCAGAAGCAGCACAATGTCAGGATATCATAGAGAGACTTCCAAATGGTTTGGATACTATAGTTGGAAGTGGAGGAACCTATCTGTCGGGTGGTGAAAATCAGCGGATTGCATTAGCACGTGCAATTCTGAAAGATGCACCAATTATTATACTTGATGAAGCGACAGCTTTTGCAGATGCGGAAAATGAGCATCAGATCCAGCTTGCCTTTGAAGGACTGACCAGCGGAAAAACAGTACTTATGATTGCACATCGTCTGTCCACGATTCAGGATGCAGATATGATTCTGGTCTTTGGTGATGGAAAAATAATAGAACGAGGCAATCATGATGAATTGCTGAAACAGAATGGTGTCTACGCATCCATGTGGAAAGAATATCAGACACAGATTATCTGGAAGGTTGGAACGACTGTGAGAAAGGAGGAAAATCATGATTAACAGATTACAGAAAAAATACGCTCTGAGTGTCCAGGGTGCAAAGGATCTTTTTAAAGCAATTGTTTATTCTGTACTGGCAAATATCAGTCTGATGCTCCCGGTTGCCCTACTTGCAATAGTATTAAATACGATGCTTCCTATGGCTCTTGGAATGGAAGAAAAAGTGGCAGGATTTGCAGGATATACAGTTGTTGGAATTATCATTTTAGTGATTATTTTTGTCCTTCATTATCTGCAGTATACAAAAGCCTATATTGGTACCTATGAGGAAAGTGAACGTAGACGCATTACACTTGCAGAAAAGCTCAGGACGTTACCGCTTGGATTTTTCCATGAACGTGACCTTGCTGATCTGACAAGTACAATTATGGGCGACTGTGCCAGTTTTGAGCATGCGTTTTCCCATACAGTTCCGCAATTTTTTGGAGCACTTATTTCTACAAGTATTGTGTGTCTGGTACTTCTTGTTATGAACTGGAAAATGGGAATTGCTCTTTTGTGGGTTGCACCGGTGGCATTTGCAATTGTTCTTCTTTCACGCAAGTGGCAGGAACTGCTTGCAAAGAAATATATGACAACAAGAATTGATCTGTCAGAAGGAATACAGGAATGTCTGGAAACGGTACAGGATATTAAGGCATGTAATCAGGAGAAAACTTATCTGGAGAAACTGGATGCGAAATTGGATGCAGCAGAAAAAGCGCAGATTTCCAGTGAAATGGTTAGTGCGAGTCTTCTTACAACCGGTCAGATGGTCTTACGGCTTGGACTGGCAACGGTTATTGTTGTGGGAAGTTCGCTGATTTTAAAGGAAAAAATTGATCTGTTTACTTATATTCTATATTTGATCGCAGCCTCCCGTCTGTATGATCCACTTTCTGGAGCTATGGCGAATATGGCAGAACTTTTTGGTGTGAATTTACAGGTAAAACGCTTGAAAGAAATCCAGGAATATCCGTTAGAAAACGGGCAGACAGAGTATCACACCAAAGGATATGATGTGATTTTTGACCATGTGAAGTTTTCTTATGAAACAGGAAAAACAGTTTTAAAAGATGTATCTTTTACTGCAAAACAGGGACAGGTGACTGCATTAGTAGGACCATCCGGCGGTGGTAAGAGCACCATAGCAAAACTGGCAGCTAAATTCTATGACGTGGATGGTGGGAAAATTACACTTGGTGGTGCAGATATCGCAAAAATTGATCCGGTTGCATTGATGAAAGATTTTTCGATTGTTTTTCAGGATGTTGTTCTTTTCAATAATACAATTATGGAAAATATCCGTGTCGGACGAAAAGGTGCAAGTGATGAGGATGTTATTGCTGCAGCAAAGGCTGCAAAATGTCATGATTTTATCGAAAAATTGCCGCAGGGTTATCAGACGGTAATCGGAGAAAATGGTTCTACGCTTTCTGGCGGGGAGTGCCAACGTCTTTCCATTGCCCGTGCACTTTTAAAAGATGCACCTGTTATTTTACTGGATGAAGCAACTGCTTCTTTAGATGTGGACAGTGAAACACAGATACAGGAAGCGATATCTGAACTAGTCAGTGGGAAGACAGTTCTGGTAATCGCTCATAGGATGAGAACGATTGAAGCAGCGGATCAGATCGTTGTTCTGGATAAAGGTGTTGTGGCAGAAAAAGGAAACCATGATACGCTTATGAAGAAAAATGGTCTATATCGTAAGCTGGTTGATCTGCAGACGGAAGCAGCAAATTGGAAACTTAGTGTATAGAACAAAAGGCACTGAAAACCATAGAATTATTGGTTTGCAGTGCCTTTTTTGAGCAAAGAGAAAAAATACAGTGAATTTAAGTTTTGCTAAGTTTCACTAAATTCTATTCGTTTGATTTCCGCCACTGTTTTGAGGGTTTCCGTTTTCCACAATCATCACAAGTCTGTGGCCAGTTAATTTTCCATTCAAAATATTCATCTCTGGTAATCGCACCAGATTTCAGTTCTTCTTTTCTAAGAGTCCATTCTTTCAGAAAATCGTTGAGAACTCTATAATTAAACCACATACCAACAGGCGAATGTGCAGGCCAGCTATCAGAATCATGGTAGCGGATAGCGGCATCGTCACTGGAATTTGATTTTTCACCTGGATATGTCTCTAGTTGAAAGAGATTAATCATGCCGGGATTAAATTCATCAATCCAGAACAGAATTTCCATCAGTTCAGAGGCGTCCATCGTGGTTGGCTCATGTAGTGTCAGTGGGTTTACGTCCAGAATCTTAGCCATTTCAGTTACTAGATCTTTGCGGGGAACCCGGTAATTCGTTTCATATTGGGCAAGACGATTTGCACCTTTATCGCCCCAACCGAGGGCAGCACCAAGTTCTGCCTGTGTCATATTCCGGAATGTCCGGATTTTTTTTATTTTATCACCGATTGTCATATCAGATTTCCCACTTTCTTTTTGATAAATCCATTTTACTACCAAAAACAGTGAATGTAAACAGAAAGATTCGCATTGAAGCGAATAAAACACTTGACATTCGCATGAATGCGAATTAAAATGACAGTACGATAAAGGTTCGCATGAAAGCGAATGTACAGATGAGGATAAATACTTTTTGCAAATTATTGCAAAATGAGGTTGGTAAAATCCTTCTGTCAGGCTTTATTAGTGAGAGGATTTTTTTGAAGTGAAAAACATTTTGGTGTTTCCAGGCTGTAATAAGTGAAAGGATATTCAAAAAAACTCTTTTGTACCTTGAAAATTACATGAGCTGTATAATCTGATCTCACAGATGCCATAACCCTGTAAATGATTTTATGGGCGAGCGTCGAAGATACTCCGGAAACGGCTGGTAAGTTTGCGAAGAAGCTGCCAGCATTCAGAAATATTCTGATAGAGGTTGGATGTAACGCTGACAACAGATTATACGAATGGAAGCCAACACGCCGAACAGAATATGCAATGCCATAGTAATAGATAAAATTTGAGAACAAAATGCGAAAGGTAAGGTGATGTGATTGAGAAAATTGTAGGTATAGGACGACTTATACAAAGAATATGTTGGAAAAGAGGTGAGCATCATGGTGAATCAGTCAGTAATAGATTCCAGTGTTAATCTGGAGCAGTTAAAGGACATTGAAGATTTAATTCCTGATATGGATAAAGCTATTTCTGAAAAAGTGGAAACTTTTCTGGATAAATCTGGCGATCAGCCGTATGCTCACATGAATGAAGGGTATGTGGTAGTCGTGGAAATGACAGGAGAAATGGATGCTACAGATGCGATCAGTGATTATCTAAGAAAAAGAACGGAGTTGATGTATTAGATGCAAGTCTTGAAAAAATATCTTGCGAAGCTACAGATGTTATGTTAATGTGAGGTCAGGGAAAATGAGCGTGATACATGGTTTCTGACTTCTATTCAATGGAATAAGTAAGTTGGGAGCGATGTAAAATGGAACAGATGCAAATGAATATGCCAGATATATACGATGCTGCATTGTATCTTCGATTATCGAAAGATGATATGGAAGAGGGCGATGCGAAGTCAGAGAGCAACAGCATTGCAAATCAGAGAGAGTTACTTCGGAGCTTTGTAAAAAGCCAGCCGGATATTCAGATCTTTGATATATATGTGGATGACGGATACTCAGGAGGAAATTTTGACCGACCTGAGTTTAAACGAATGACAACTGATATAGAAGCTGGAAAAGTAAACTGCGTGATTGTAAAAGACTTATCCAGATTCGGAAGAGAGTATATAGAAGCCGGGCGATGGATCGAAAAGACCTACCCGGCTTTAAATGTGCGTTTTATTTCAGTTACAGACCAGTTTGACAGTAAAACAGCAGATTTTTCAGAAAAGTCATTTGTTGTTCCAATCAAAAATTTTGTAAATGAAAGCTATTGCCGGGACATTTCCGGTAAAGTGCGAAGCCACCAGAAAATCAAACGTGAAAAAGGTGAATTTATTGGAGCATTTGCCCCGTATGGTTACTGCAAAGATCCGGAGAATAAGAATTGTCTGGTGATTGATTCTTATGCAGCGGATATTGTAAGAAAAATATTTTCATGGAAAATTGATGGATTCAGTCTTGGAGCAATCGCAGAAAAACTGAATGTACGTCATGTGCAGTCGCCAAAAGAATATAAAAAGGCAAATGGTGAAAATTACAATTCTGGATTCCATAGTTCAGATACACCGAAATGGTCGGCAGTGCAGATCAAAAGGATTCTGACCAATGAAGTCTATATTGGAAACATGGTACAGGGCAAGCAGGAACGAATCAGCTATAAAGTAAAGCAACGCCTGGATAAGCCAGAATCAGAGTGGGTGAAAGTAGAAAATACGCATCCGGCAATTATCAGGCAGAATGATTTTGATGTGGTTCAGAAGCTGCTTCAATATGATGGCAGGGCATCGAAAACATCAGACAGTGCAAACTTTTTTTCGGGATTTGTGTTTTGCGGAGATTGCAAGACACCGATGATACGCAGGGTAAATCAGTATAAGGGGAAGAAAAAAGCCTTTTATATCTGCCAGACAAAGAACAAAGGTGGAGATTGCACCAGACACAGTATTCCGGAAGAGGTGCTGAAAAGAATTGTGTTGAAAGAGATTCAGGCATATACGGCACTTTTTGTAGACTATCAGATGATTATGGAAGAACTTTGTGAGATGCAAGTCAGCTACGATCAGGTAATCGGTTATGATACGCAGATTAGTAAGTTGCAGGAAGAATATAACCGCTATTACAGTCTGAAAGCGTCTTTAGGTGATGACTTGAAAGAGGGACTGATCAGCAAAGAAGAGTTCGATGATTTTCGGGAAAGTTACGGAAGAAAATGTGAAGAACTGGAGCAGATGATCGAGAATCAGAAAAAATTGGTAAAGCAAATGTTTGAGGGTGGAGTGTCTGCAACTGTTCAGTTGGAGGACTGGAAGAAATCACTGGAAATCAAAGAACTGGATCGCACATTGCTGGCACTGACCGTAGATAAAATTTATATTTATGAAAATAAGCAAATTAAAATTCACATCCGTTATCAGGATATGATTGAGAAAATGAAAGTCATAAGACGGTTTTATGCGGAACACCGGACAGAGTGCAGGAAAGAGGCGAGATAAATGGCAAGGACAGCAAAAAGATATAAGAAAAACACAGAGAAGAAAGTTCTTGGGATTCCGGTATGTATGGCTGCAATTTATGCCAGATTATCCGTAGACAGTGATGAAAAAAAGTCAGAATCTATTGAAACGCAGGTTACGCTGATAAAAGAGTTCATTCAGAAGCACAATGAAAATCCAGACAGAGAGTATGAAATTGCTGTATATGACATTTATTCTGATCTGGGAAAAACTGGAACAAATTTTGACAGACCGGGATTTGAACGGATGATGAATGATGTCAGGGCAGGTAAAATAAATTGTATTCTGGTAAAGGATTTCTCACGATTTGGAAGAAATTATATCGAAACCGGAAATTATTTGGAAAAGATTCTCCCTTTTATGAAAGTGCGGTTTGTTTCTGTATGTGACAACTATGACTCCTATGCACTGGGTGCTAAGAATCAGGAGTTATCCATGAATATCAAGAATCTGGTGAATGATGCTTACGCAAAAGACATTTCTGCAAAGGAACGGGCAGCAAAACGTATTGCACAGAAGAACGGTGAGTATGTGGGATCTACAGCTCCATACGGATATTGTGTGGAAAAGGTAAATGGAATTTATAAGTTAATTGTAGAACCGGAAGCCGCAAAGATTGTCCGCAGGATTTTTGAAGAATATGCTTCAGGAGATGGCATACAGAGCATTATTGACGGGCTGTTTGAGGATGGGGTACATCGAATTTCAGATTATAACCGATATCATCATGTGTACTGTCAGGACGTAGAAAATCTTCATCAGTGGGGAAATTCTTCGATACGTGCAGTGCTGAATCGAAATAATTATTATGGCGATCTGGTTCAGAGAAAATATGAATCCAGATTTCAAAGAGGTGAAAAATGGTGTGATATACTGGATGAAAGCCAGTGGATTATTACGCCAAATGCCCATGAGCCGATTATCAGCCGAGAACTGTTTGACAAAGCACAAGTCAGGTTAAAAGCAGCACAACAGAAAACAACAAAAACTACGGCAGGATGGGAAGAGGATGAAAGAGCATTTTATAATGTATTCTATTGTGGAGACTGCAAGCGGAAAATGTGTACACGCAGATACAGAGGCAATGTGTATTATTTTTGCAACGCTGCTCAGTATCGGGATGAAAGGAAATGTAGTCATAAATCTATCTCTGAAGAAAAATTGCAGAAAATTGTCCGCTCGGAGCTGACCAGACAGTTTCAGTTATCTGGCTTACGGAAAAAGGATATGTCTGCTATAAGCAGTGCGGTATTTCTTTCCAAAATCAAAGAAGTTCAAACAGAAATCAGAAAACTGGATGTAGATATGGAAAAACGTTCAGAAAAACTGGCACAGGCATTTATGCAATATAAAGAGGGGGAACTTTCCAAAGAAGCCTATATAGAAATGAAAGATGACCGTAATAGCTGGAAAGAGTTCTGCGAAGAGAGAAAGAAGTCTTTAGAGCAGACCATACGAAAGCTGGAAAAACAGCAGAAAGAAGAAGCCAGATTTTTACGAAGCCTGCTGGAATTGGATGGGACAACCAGAATCAATGCGGAACTTGCAGAGGACTTGGTTGAAAGTATGTATCTGTATGGTGATGGCAGACTGGAAATTAATTTCGGGTTTAAGGGGGCGGTAGAACATGAGTGATCAGAAACTGATTATTGGATATTACCGTCTTTCCATGGAAGATGACTCAGAGGGAGAAAGTAACAGCATTATTAATCAGAGAAAACTGGTAAAAGATTATATTTCCAATATTCCTGAACTGGTGGCTATGCCCTTTCAGGAATTCTACGACGATGGATATTCTGGTTCCAGTATGGAACGTCCGGCAATTAAGCAGGTTCTGGAACTTGCCAGGGAGAATAAAGTGCAGTGTATTGTAGTAAAAGATTTTTCACGTTTTGCCAGAAACTATATTGAGATGGGAACTTATCTGGAACAGATTTTTCCATTCCTGGGAGTACGATTCATTTCTATCTCAGACCGATATGATTCTAAAGATTATAAGGGAAAGAGTTCGGATATTGAAGTACAGTTTAAAGGACTGATAGCAGATTTTTATGTGAAAGACCAGTCCGTAAAGGTAAAAGCGGCAGTCAGTACCAGACGAGGAAAAGGTGAGTATTGCTGTGGCTCTGCACCGTATGGGTATCGAATCAATCCTGAAAATAAGAAAGAACTGGTGATTGTAGAGGACGAAGCGGAAGTGATTCGCAGAGTATTTGAACTGACCAATCAGCGATATTCCAAGATGGAGATTTGTAAGTTATTCAATGAAGAGGGTGTATTGACTCCCTTGCAGTCTATGAGCAGACGACAGAAATCAGACAGCAAGAAAGCTGCATCAAGAGGATTGCAGTGGACGAGTGATATGATACGGAAGATTGTGGATGATAAGACTTATATAGGCTGTATGGTCTATGGAAAGACAAAGATTCCAGATCCCGGAACAGGGAAAGAAGTACCAGTGCCGAGAAATCAGTGGAAAGTGATGGAAAACCATCACGAGCCGATCGTATCAAAAGAGGTCTTTGAGAAAGCACAGTCCCTGCAGATCAGATACACCAAGAAAAGCAAATTTGACAGGGAAACAACACTATTAGGTGGCTATGTAAAATGCGGGAATTGTCGCAGAAGTCTGACTTCAAGCAGTCCTGTTCATGGTCATATCCTTTATAGCTGTGCTTACAGTAAAGGAAAAGAAGATACAGGGTGTTTTGCCGGGAAAGCGGATAACAAAATGCTGGAGCATATCGTGCTGGCAGAAATAAAGGCTTACTTACGTCAGAATATCAGCCAAGAACAGATGCAGCAATCCATGAGAAAACAGCATGAGGACAGTATAGAAGCCTATAAGACGGAAAGTGCAGATTGTGAAAAGTGTCAAGAACAAATAAAAATCCAGAACCGCCAGAACTACGAGAAGTATCACGAGGGACAGATGAACCAGAACCAGTTTATGGAAGCCAAGAAGCAGTTGGAAGAAGAAAGAGAACGACTGCAGAAACGTGTACAGGAACTGGATGAGTTGATAAACGACGAGAAAGAAATCCTGATGAAAAAGAATATTCCGGTGGAGCAAATGTTGAAGTATTTAGGCTATGAGAAGCTGACACGAGAGATGCTGGAAGAATATGTGCAGGGAATATATGTGTATGATGACGGGAGAGTGGAGGTGGAGTGGAAATCACTGACTTGATTTGTAGCAATAATGTAACGTCCACTACTACTGAACTTGTAGCAATGACGTTACATCCTCCCTGCTGATTTTGTGACAACAATATAACGTCCTCTGTTCCCAAACAACGGTTTTATGGGAAAAATCGAGGAAAAAAGGTCAAAAAGTTTGTAGCAATGACTTGACATCCTCGGGAACTTTATGTTTGTCGGACAGTCTGCCGGAGTAGGGAAAACGGGAAGAATTGTGGAAGTGCGAAAAAAGACGAAAAAAGAAGACAAGGGAAATTGTGCAGTATTTCAAAGAAAGATAAACAAAATATAAATTAATCGTGAAAAATAAATGAGAAAATTGAAAATTATGTTATACTTTTAACAAAATAAAAAAAATACAGTATATTTTATGAGGATGGCTGGTGAAAACCGGCGGTTTCAGCTTACTGCGCGGTAATGAAATTTTGTTAAAGGAGACCGAAGTGGAGTGAATGATATTGTTTATCAGCATGAAGTGATCGTTCCGGACAGGGGACTTCCGTTTAAGCTGTTTCTCTTTGAGGGCGGCGGCGGAAAATATATCAGGGAGAAGCACTGGCACC
>ERZ779956.524-NODE-524-length-20820-cov-3.905418_pt1 | contig 20820 bp, 14 predicted proteins | sample MGYA00511940_ERZ779956 | MGnify/ENA primary metagenome ERZ779956 (study PRJEB29588, sample SAMEA2154992) | human gut metagenome | biome: human gut; feature: human-associated habitat; material: faeces | place: Denmark | collected 2008/2010 ...
CACACCGCCAAAATTCCCGGCAAAGCCTGGGCCACGGCCAGAAGATCAAGAAATTCCTCACGGTTAAGCCAACCGCGGTTGGTGACAATCTCCCTTTCTATTATGGAAATCATGGCCCAGCCGCCGCCGAACGTAAATGCTCCTATACGCGCAAACACCGTAAAGAGCTGCCACATAAGATGTTTTTTTCGACCCATTTGCAACTTGACTATTCTATGGTTAAACCGAACCGCAAAGTTACAAATAAATCCTAAGATTGATTCAAATCATTTAAGGGTATCGGCTCCCGCGAGGATGGCGTTGAGGGCAGCTGTGACAGAGGCATACTCGCTCTGCAGATCGAGAAGCTGCATGCGTGCGTCGAGGAAATACTCACATTCCCTGAGATAATCCAGCAGGGACATCTGACCGCCTTTATACGCCTTTTCAAGCAGCAGCATATTGTTGGTGCCATCCACTGCCGGTGCGAGGGCGGCGATCTGTTCGCATAGCAAGACTGACCGGACCAGCTTGCGTCCCAGTTCGGCACGCAGAGACGTCTCGGTTGAAATCTTGCTGAATGATGCTGCAAGTGTGTTGGCTTTCGATGCCTCTACCGAATGCCGGCGACTCCATATGGGCAATTCCAGTCCGACTGACAGGCCGTTAAAATGTTTCCCATCCTCAAACGCATGCCTGTAGCCCAATGAGAATCCCGGCAATCTCGTTTTCGATGATAATTGTTCCTCCAGCCGGGCGGTTCTGATCTCCGCCTCCGCTTTCAACATCGCCGGATGCCGCTCAAGCGCACTATCATAATCCTCATCAGGACGAGTTTCCGACACCGGGAATTCAAGCGTTTCCAACCGGCTCATCAGTGCCGAGTCCGAAGCATCCAGGCCAAGTGCACGCAGACTCGCCAAAGCATCGGCCTGCCTGTTTTCGGCCTCAAGCAGCCTTGCTGTTGTATTTGCAGATTCTATCACAGCCTTGTTGACATCGAGGATGGTGGATTCGCCATGCTCGAAAGCCTGCCGGACCGAGGTCTCGAGCCGCTGCAAAAGTCCGGACACCTCACGCAGCATCTCCACACGTTTTGTGGCTGCTATATAATTAATAAGCGCCTCATCTATGTCTTCTCTTGTCGACAGTTCCAATGCCTGTCTGTTCAGCGTAGCGAGTGCCTCACGGTCGGCAGCCAGCGCTCTGCGTGTACCATACAGTCCGGGCCAATCAAAGCTTTGGCTAATCCCTATACTCCAGCGGTTATCGCCTTCGTCGGCGTTCCACATATGCTCGAATTCCACCTCCGGCTGAGCGAGGGCATTCTCAGCCTTGGCGGCTTCAACATCAGCTCTGCCACGCTGCATCTCAGCCTTTATTTCCGCATTATTTTCCAAAATGGCCTGGGAAAGCTGCGAGAAATTATCTGCCAAGGCAACCGGCGTTGAAATCACGGCAAGGAGTCCCGACAGGATTTTTATGGTATATTTCATCTTTCGTTCAGTTAAATCAAACTTCTGTCAATGTTTTTTCCTGCGTGTGCAGATGTAGCGATACAGCACCGGCACCACGAATATGTTGAGCGATGTTGACGACACAAGACCACCAAGAATGACCACAGCCAGCGGGCTCTGTATCTCGTTGCCCGGCACACCGCTGCGCAATGCAAGGGGAATCAGGGCAAGAGCAGAAGTCAAGGCCGTCATTATGATAGGGGTGAGGCGATCCACAGAGCCGGTGGCTATCCGCTCGGCAAGTGGCATCCCTTCATCGCGCAACTGATTGTAGCGCGACATAAGCAACATACCGTTGCGGGTGGCGATGCCCAACAGTGAAATAAAACCTATGATGGCCGGAATGTTGAGTTCATCACCTGCAAGCACCAAAATCCACACACCACCGATGGCCGCCAGGGGCATGTTTATCAGTATCACCAGACTTTGTGCCAGATTCCTGAAATCGGCATAAAGCAGCATGAAAATCACCAGCAGGGCAAGCAGCGATGTCAGGGCAAGCGTTCTGGATGCACTCGCTTCGCTTTCAAACTGGCCGCCGTAACTTATGTAATACCCCTCGGGGAGGGTTACATTATCATTGATTCGGTCCTGAATCTCCTCGACCACACTGCGCAGGTCGCGGCCGTCGACATTGGCCGAAATCACCAGCCGGCGTGCCACATTTTCCCTGTTGATGGTGTTTGGCCCAGTCGTGGACACCACATCCGCAACCTGACTCAAGGGAATCATCCCTTCGGAGGAGTCAATCATAAGCATGGAGATGTCGGAAATCGAAGAGCGGGTATCCTCATCGAATTTTACAGTAATATCGTATGGCAGATTGGAATCGTAGACTTGCGACACAGCCCTTCCGGCAAGCGCCACATCAACCGCCTCGGCAAATTTGCCAGGTGTGATGCCATAACGGGCAAGCATCTCGCGACGCGGAACTATGTTGAGTTGCGGGCGCTCCATCTGCTGCTCAATATTGGCATCTGTAACACCAGGGACTTCCGCTATCTGTTCCTTTATCTGTTTGCCGGTGGCGAACAGCCGGTTGAGGTCGGAACCGAACAATTTTATTGCTATCTGGGCCTCGGTTCCCGAGAGCATGGCGTCAATGCGATGGGAGATAGGTTGCCCGATCTCGATATTGACGCCAGGCAGTTCCATAAGCCGGGCGCGTAAATCGCGCACCATCTCATTGCGGCTGCGGCCCGACAGCTCATACGGAGCCTCGATCTCCGACACATTCACACCCAGTGAATGCTCATCAAGTTCGGCTCGCCCGGTTTTGCGTGCAACGGTCTTGACTTCGGGTGTTTCAAGAATAATTTCCTCAGCCATGCGTCCGATACGGTCGCTCTCTTCAAGGGATATTCCGGGCAGAGTGGACACGTTGATGGTCATCGAACCTTCGTTGAACGGAGGGAGGAAACTACGGCCAAGCGTGAAGAATGCAACTACAGCCGAAATGAACAGAACGGCGGTGATGCCAAGGACCACACGTCCGTGCGACATGCACCACGTCAGTGCCCGCGAATATCCGGCCTTGAGCTTCTCAGTCAGCCAGGGCTGCTTGTCAAGAGCACCCAAAGCTTTCTTGCTTCCAAGCATATATGAACACAGCACAGGCGTAAGTGTCAATGCCACTATGGTAGATGCAGCCAGAGCCACAATGAACGCGATGCCAAGCGGAATAAGCATGCGGCCCTCCATACCAGAGAGGAAAAACAGTGGAATAAAGCTGGCAACTATTATAAGCGAGGAATTGAAAATAGGCGTACGGACTTCCTTAGATGCATCGTACACCACCTCAATGACACTGCGGCGCTCGCCGTCCGGAAGGCGCCCGTTCTCTTTCAGTCGTTTATATACATTTTCCACATCTACAATGGCATCGTCCACAAGCGACCCTATGGCTATGGCTATACCGCCCAAAGTCATGGTGTTGATTGTCACATCCATTGCCCGCAGAATCAGCACTGTAATGATTATGGACATCGGCAGCGCCACCAACGACACCAGAGTGGTCCGCAGGTTCATAAGGAAAAAGAACAGCACAATCACCACCATCAATGCCCCTTCAAACAGCGATTCCTGCAGATTGCCCACCGAATTGCCGATAAACTCACTCTGACGGAAAATGTCTGCGGCTATCGCTACGCCGGGAGGCAAGGACCGGCCGATTTTCTCAAGTTCTTTATCAATCTTATCGGTCAGGGCATTCGTACCCACATGCGGCTGCTTGGTTATGGTAAGCAATACGGCAGGCCGCGCCTCAACCGAAGCCACACCAAGGCGCGGCTCCTTGAAACCCATCTCCACACTGCTGATATCGGCGAGTGTCACAACGCCTCCCGCCGGGTTGGATTTTACAACCGTTGACGCCAGTTTATCGCAATCACGGGTGTTTATCACACCTTTGATGATGTACTCATTACCATAATTGTATAACGTGCCACCTGCCGCATTCTCATTAATGGCCTCAGCCGCATCGAGCACCTCAGTGAGCGACACACCGAAATGCTTCATTTTGGAAGGGGAGAGGAGTATCTGATACTCGCTGACTTCACCACCGATTACCGACACCTGCGACACACCTCCGATGGAAAGTAGTCTTGGTCTTATTTCCCTGTCGGCTATCGACCGCAATTCGGCCATACGTGCCGCCGAAGGGGCCTTAATTGAATCGGCATGTGTTTTTGCCGCAGGATCCGTATAGGTCAGGCCCACAATCATTATTTCCCCGAGAATCGAGGATTGCGGACCAAGTGTGGGTGCCTTCACGCCCTTCGGGAAACTCTCGGCCAGGGGAGCGATTTTCTCAGACACTATCTGACGTGCAACATACACATCGGTGTCCCAGTCGAATTCCACCCACACCACCGAGAATCCGGTAGCCGACGAAGACCGCACCCTGCGCACTCCCGTAGCGCCGTTCACAGCTGTTTCGATAGGAAATGTCACGAGTTTCTCCACCTCTTCTGGAGCCAACCCGGGCGATTCCGTCATGACCACCACAGTAGGTGCATTCAGGTCAGGGAAAATGTCGATATCTGTTTTCAGAAGCGCAAAGCATCCGCCAATCAATATTAACCCCGCCAAAATCAGGGTCACGACACGATTATATAAAGAAAAATGTATTATGCGGTTAAGCATCGGTAAATTTATGTGGCAGTTTGTGGATTATCAACTATTCAGCTGCTGATTTTGAAACACTGACCGGATTAATGGTTGTGCGAGTGTCCTTCAGGCACAACGCCTGACGTTTCGGCAAGGCGGATAAACGTAACACCGCCAGTCACGACTTTATCACCGGGGGAAAGTCCGGATACAACCTCCACCCGGTCGCCGGAATTCCGGCCCAGCGTCACAGGCCTTTTTTCATAACATTCGTCATCTGTCTGTACATAACAGAACATCTCACCCTGCTGTTCGCTCAAAGCACTCACCGGCAACGAGAGCACACCGTTGTTTTTGGCTGTGTGCAGATAAACATCGCAATATGTTCCTGCCGTTAATGTTCCGTTGTTGCTCAATGAAAAATATACAGGAATGAACCCATCCACAGCGACCGGGGCACTTGTGGCACTGACCCTTGACCCGTTGAGATCGGTGATATCAAGTACATCCGATGCAGATGCCGGACGAAACGACGCGCCACTCAACGCGGATGCCTCTGCCGCATATCTTTGCGGCAGATATGCGGTAAGTAACAATGAGTTGCCACTGCTTATCTCTACTATCGGCATTCCGGCCTCCACACCTTGGCCCTCGTTGGCAAGCACTGCTGTAATAACGCCACCGATTGGAGCCGACACTGCACTTCCGGAAGCCGAAACATTGGTTCCTACAGCAGCTTTGGCTGTTTCGTAGGCCTGAAGAGCAGCATTATAGTCGCGGGTGGACACAATTCCATCGGCATGCAACGGAGTGAGGCGGTCAAGTTCCCGCTTGGCAGCATTCATGGCTGCCCGGGCGCTTTCGTTTACATCGCCCCCGGCCATGCCTCGTCCTGACACATTACCTAATATCTGGCCGGCTTTGACCGCAACGCCGGGCTTGATGCCGCTGGCCAACGCAAGGATTCCGTTAGAGCGGGCCGAAGCAGTAGCCTGCGACGACGGTGATACATCCAGCCGACCGTCAACAGCTATAGTCTCATAGAAATCTCCCGGCTGTATCTCTGATATTTTCACACCGAACCGTTCAGCCTTATGTTTGTCAAAGACTATCTCCCCCTCATTGTGCTCCTCGCCGGATTGTTGGCGGGCTTCTTCGGCTTCATCGTGATGGTGGGCCAATTCATTGGTCTCATGACGGCAGCCGGGCAAGAGGGTCAACAGGCTCACGGCACAGATAGAGAGCAGTCCGCGCATGGGCAGACCATGAAACATTGTGTGATGTATCATATTTTAATTCAAAAACACGGTAGTGAATAATGGGTTACGTATAAGTTGATTACAAATTTACGCTTTTAATGCTGCATTTTGCTTATATTTGTACCTGTAAAAATTGCACAATTTTGCGCCCGTGCAACCATACAAATGACATATCTATATAATTCGCAATTCGTTACAATTGTTTACGCTCGGGCTTGCAGTTGCACATTTCTCAACATTTATTCCTTGATAATATGATAATCGTAATCTCCATACTTGCCCTCATCATCGCGGCACTCGTATATATCCTCCTTCGTCAACAAAAACAATATGCATCAGCCGTCACTGCCGAGGCGGAATTAAAGACCAAGGAAGCCCTGATTGAGGGGCGAGACAGCCTGATTGAGCAAAAGAACCAGATGCTCGCCCACATGCAGGCAAGAGTATCCTCGCTTGAATCCGAACTGGCCGAACGCAGCCATGCGGCCATTGATGCAAGAAAAGAGAATGAGAACCTGCGCAACCAGATTGACTCGCTCAAGGGCAGGATCGCCGATGCACAGGCTGAATCGGCAGCTTTGACCGAACGGCTTGACTCAGCCCGTAAGGAACTACAGGTCAGACAAGAGGCTGCCGACGAACAACGCAAAAATGCATCGGAGCATTTCAGGAACGTGGCAAACGAGATTTTTCAGATGCATACGGCCAGTTTCCGCGAGAACTCCGAACGCCGCCTATCCGAGCTGCTTGAACCACTGAAAACCAATCTTGAAGGATTCAAAAAAGAGGTGACCGAAGCATACAACCGTGAGGCGCGTGAGCGGTTCTCGCTCCAGACCGAAATCAAGAACCTCATGGATCTGAACCGGACAATAGGGGAGGAGGCACAGCATCTTACCCGCGCATTGAAAGGCGATTCGAAAGTGCAGGGCGACTGGGGTGAAATGATTCTGGAGCGCATGCTTGAAATGTCGGGCTTAAAAAAGGGGATACATTTTGACACACAGGTGACTGTCAATCCCGACGGCAGCATAATCACCGACACAAACGGGCGACAGCTCAGGCCTGACGTAGTGGTGTATTATCCCGACGGGCGTTGTGTGGTAATTGATTCTAAGGTATCGCTGAGTGCCTATATCGATTACATCAATTCAGATTCCAAACCGGACGAAAGCATGGAGGCATCCAAAAGACATCTTGCCTCTGTGCGTCGCCACATCGCCGAGCTTTCCGAAAAAAAATATCAGGACCTTGTGGGCGACAAAAAACTGGATTTCGTGATGATGTTCATCCCAAACGAAGGCGCATACATGGCTTTGATGCAGATTCAGCCCGACATTTGGGAAGAGGCATATGCCAAACGGGTTCTGCTGACATCGCCGACGCATCTGATTGCGGCACTGAAAATGCTTGAGCAGCTATGGAAACAGGATGCTGCAACACGTAATGTTCAGGAGATTGCCCGTCTGAGTGGGACGATGCTTGACAAATTCACCAATTTCATGTCAGATCTCGACAACATCAGTAAACATCTCGATGCCGCCACCAGCGCATATAATCAGGCGCGCAAACGCATGGCCGACGGCAACGGCAACATCATGATAACCGCCCGAAAAATCGTAGCATTAGGTGCCAAGACAAGTAAGGCTACGGAAATAGCACGCATCACAAACGATGCGGCCATATCGGAAGGGGAGAACTGAGTTTCTTTTATTGCACCGGAGGCGTGGTCACAGCATCCGCTGCATCGTCATCATGCTTGAACAGCTTGTCCTCCTCATCAAGATGAAAATCCTTAGACAGCAATGCAATGAACCGGCTAATCTGGGCAATGGCGTTCCGCGTTGCTTCTGAGGTTTCCTTCTGTTGCAGGCGCATCATAAGCATCCCGTACAACGCAGTGAAGCAGGTCTCGATTTCTCCCACCTGATTCTCACCGGCTTTTCCGCGCAACTCCACGATATAGGGTAGGGTGCGGTAAAATTCGGCCGTATACTCCGGAAACGCAGGATCTTTCAGCAACGCCTGATGCAGCTGCACAAGCTGATTGAGGATATTCTTGTTCATCTGCAGGTGGCCATGCTCTGTCACACCTTCCCGGCGCATCATATCGATCAGGGACTCATACCATTCGGTCATTTCCCGGCGCTGCGTCTCATCAAGGTTAAATTTGTCTATTATGTTGGTCCTGATTTTATCTATGTCAAGACCGTTAGCCCTGATAAGGTCCTCTATCTGCCACATATAAAGCAGATATTCAGCTATATTCTCTTTTCTCTTCTTCGATGCTACAATCATGATGGATAGGGGTTTGTCTACTTAACAGTCTGTCCTCGGCTCTTGTTTGAATCCTGATAATTACGCTCAAAGTTACAAAATTAAAACCAATCACCGGCAACTATTGTTTATCCGCAACCTCTTGCGATTCTTATTCCGGGATAGGATTGTTTTACTATATTGCACCGTAACATCCTCATATTAACTTATTTTCTTAACATATGCAAAAAATCCGATATTTTGAATTTTTTTGACAAAAAATCTATCAAATAAAAAAAACTTGTTATATTTGCATTTGAAAGCGATATTAATTGTAACCACGTCAATCTTACATCCTTATTTCATAAGCTTGGAATGATTTGCCAATTCATTAATAATCAATATCAACCAATTTAAACTCACACCAAAATGAAAGAATTAGTAGAAAAAATCTGCGAACTTTGCGCTACTTTTGAGAAAGAAGCCAAACTGAATGTCGAGAATGGCAACAAGGCTGCCGGTACACGTGCACGCAAAGCATCTCTGGAACTGGAGAAGCTTATGAAACAGTATCGTAAAGATTCCATTGAAGCTTCCAAATAATTGCACTTTATTATTCTGCTTTAATCATAGTAAATTATAGAAAGCTTTAGACGCTGCGTCGGAAAATATGTCCGGCGCAGCGTTTGTTTTGTGGCAAAACAGAATTTTAAGGGGTCAAACCGAAAACACGGTGCATTTACTTCTTCCATTTTCAGGGCATCTGTTATAACTCGCCAGAAGAGCGTCATCTTATAGCGCGTGGTCAGTGCACATGAATGAGAATCACGGCGCGGAGCGTCGATTCCGTGATTGAATATCCATCAAGAGGGCATATCTCTCCATAATTCTATTTTACATAACCGCGATTATAGAACAAACACTACAATCTTTCCAGTGGCTACCTGAGCATGTTTTGCGTCCCGATTCCGGACACAAATATAATATCAACCAGCGGAAACTCTACACCTTTGAAATCAAAATAATCATTGCCACTTTTTTACAAGCAATCACAGACCTTAAAGAAACTAATTCCCGGTTACTGGCGTTTCGCAAAATACAACGTCAACAACCGGGAATTGAATTTTATAACATAATATTCAATCTGAAATCTTCATTCAAAATTTCAGATTGACTTAGCCACCAAAACATCAGCGGCAAATTTTATAAGTACCGGCCGGAGTTACTGCCACATAAAATCCGGCACTAAGTCCGCTCAAGTCAGCAATTCCGTCGCTAATTTCAGCAGTCAAAACCAGTTGTCCTGTTGCCGAATAGATTTTAACCGACTGGCCATCAAAGTCGGATGAGCCAAATTGCAGCTGTACATTTATCCATTTCATTTGAACGTCAGCATCCGCCACAGGGACGATTCCATTGGAAGTATCCTCTTTAGTTTCAATTCTATACGCACCAACTCCAGCTCCAGGAGCATACACATACAAATCGGTTGCCTCTGTAGCTGCATCCGCCCTATTTTTCACGGTCACCGGTCTTGCTACAGCCATCTGCTGAACTGCTTTATATTGCGGATTTTTCACACTAAACGGAACCTTTGGAAAGCTGGCTACATCTACATGCATTCCAGAGCTTGCATTCAATTCAATTAACTGGAACTGAGAGCCATCGGTAGAATTATTAGTCTTGGTATATACAGCATATAATTGATCATTATGCACGAAGAGATTGATCCCACGACAAAACTCTGCTTGTGTAAATCCCAACTTAATCGGTTCTCCGTCAGACGAAGGATACAATTCCGGTATAGCGTTTGCCGTACCATTTGGCATTGAAGTAAATATATATGAAGAACTTTCCGGTATATTGGATAACTGAGGATACGCAATCGCAGAAGTTGTATTATGATTAACAATATTAATACCAACAGGCACCTCAGATTGCCCCTGATAATTCATAATATAATAACTGTAATTATATTTATCATTAGAAGTGTGATACACGCCTCCAAAAACAGCTCGGAATTCAAAATTATTGTCTTTTATACTTCCGTGTATTCTATCAATTCGCTCCATCCACATTTTTTCTATGAGCTGTAACAACCCTTCTGCCAGATATTGCTTATCTTCATTTATGGTCATTGTACTTTGATTTATTTCTGCAAAATGGACATCAAAATGGTGAGCTGTAGGATGACAAACTTGAGCCACGAATAAAGCATCTGTATCATCAGAAACTATAAACGGCATATTAGGGTCGTCGGATGCAATGGCATGGGCATCAGCAATTCCATAAAATGATGGATAGTCTATAAGATGCGTAGTTTCCGCACCGGTTGCGCAATCATACTTGCGGATAAAAATCTTGCCTTTACGGTTAGTGGTTTCGTCCGTGTCTGCATCATAGTAATCGACACAAACATAGATGTTGCCATTGGCTACGGCCATGGACATCTGATTCTGGTTGGCATCATCGTTGGATAGCTGACGCTCCCAAACCGGTGTCAGCCTTGTTACCAACGAGCCATTCTCCGAAATAGTTACCGGCGTTGTAAGCTCTCCGCGCAATGTGTTCGACTCAACGTATGCGTTCGCAAATAAACAACTTGCCACAACCATACTTGTCAATATGGCCGGACGGAATAAACAATTGTGTTTCATGGTATAAAAATTTAAGTTAGTTGAAACATTAAGGAATGACACAGGCTACACACCAGGAGGGTCGGCTTCAGGAGAGGGTTTTCTCACTACACCCATCCCCTTTTTGCCGTCGATGCCTATAAGCAGCGGAGATTCAAATCTGACAACTCTAACATGTGTGCTTTCATAGTCGGCATCACATTTTTCAAGCCATTCAAAATCGATATAATCATCGTGCCCGAAAGGATTCACGGTAAAATATCCCACTCCGGCCGAGGTGAGGTTCTGGAAAAAGTGTGTACCCTGGCTCGGTTCTATACGATAGTTCGACAATGCCGTCTCAACAATCAGACGGGCATTAGATATATCAGCCCAACGCACCGGAATGCCCAAAGCATTGTCGCTCGACCCCCAGCGTCCGGGACCGATGAGGATATACCCCTCCCCTGTCTCCACAAACTGGCGGTTAAGTTCCGCAATCTCTGCGCCGATTGCCACATTGTGCAATGAGGAGAAATTGTCGGGACGGACATACAGAATCTTGCTGACATTGTCGGTGGTGCCATGCCCAAGCGCAGTGGTACTGCGCAGAATCAGATGCTCGTTGCCCAATTGCAGCAGCTGTGGGTCAACATCGGCCTTGCGGTCGATAATGGGCCGTATCTGCAGCCAATAGATGTGTCCTTTCTGCGCTCCGGAGCCAGAAGCCGCTGCGTCAACGTTACCGGCAAATTCAATCTCCACCGGCCGCTGCATCTCGTTCTGCCCTTCCGTGAGCATGAAATTTACAGCCTCGGCCAACGGGAACGCCTTGTCGCGCAACATATTGGCGAATGTCACGACCTTCCGGCCCATCCCTTCGGCCGAATCGCGCAGCATCTGGTCGTTAACGTTGAACGTCGACACCATCAGCCGCAAAGCATCGGTATCCTTGAAATCCTGCACGGATTTACGGGTGAGATTAAACGAATCGTCGACCTTGAACTGGTTGTTCACCTCGTTCAGATCCAGGCAATAGAGATTACGCTGGGTGTCGCGCAATGCCAGATCGAGAGTAGATGTCTGCAACACTTTTCCCGGATGTACCGGCGAAAAGCGGAGCGCTCTGCCACCGTCAACGATATATTTTCCCAGTCCGATAGCAACTTCCGCCACGCCATCCTGCGGCGTCTCGTCGTTGATGGGATAATAATTCAGCGAACGTCCCACTCCGGAGAACGATGGGAAATAAAAACCGTCCACATCCTTGCCTACTACTTCCTGAATGATGACCGCCATCTTCTCCTGGTCAATCACATTCGATGTAGCCGTCATATATGCTTTGCTTTCTGCGTAGAAAACGGATGCATACACACCTTTGATTGCGCTGGTGAGCAGTTCCGACATAACCGTCTGGTTCTCTACGTGCGGAATCATGTAGGTGGAATATACCCCGGCAAATGGCTGGTAATGGGAGTCCTCGAGAATACTCGACGACCGTATGGCCAACGGCCTGTCGACCACTTCGGTCAGGGCCGCCAGATCGTCGCGCACCCGTTCAGGCAGCCTCGCCTTGAGAAATGCCTGCAGGATAACATCGTCGGGAGCGTCGCTCAATGCAAGTGGATACAGGTCGTTATCGGCCATGAACTCATCGAAAATATCGGTGCAGAGCACCACCGTACGCGGAATACTGATGGCAACGCCATTGAAACTGTCGCACTCAGGATGCTTTTTTATTATCGAGTCGATAAAAGCGAGGCCACGGCCTTTTCCGCCGAGCGATCCCTGCCCGATACGGGCAAAATTAGAGTAATAATCGAAACGGTCCTTGCGGAATTCCGCCACCACTCCCCTGTTTTTCATCTTGCGATACTTCACAATCAGATCGAAAAACAGGCGTTTCACGGCAGGAGCCTCCTCCAGCGAATTGAATCTATGGTTCTTGACCACATCAGCCAACGGGAACATGGCACGGGAATACAGCCAGCGGGAAATGTCGTTGCGCCGGGCATGATACAGCAACGACTCCGAGGGGATGTCGTACATGCGCTTCTGCAGCTCGTTGACCGACGACACACGCATGATTTCGTAGCCCGTATGAGGATCCTTGAACGAAAAATCGCCGAATCCGAAACACTCCTTCACTGTCTTTTCAAGATCGACCGGCAATTTTTTCGATGTCTTGTCAAGAAACAGCCCATCGAAAGCACCGACCTTTCCCCGGTTTTCGCTCTCGGTTGACTCCACTATGATAGGAAGATACGGATCGCAATGCCGCACATGTGCGGCAAACTGAAGTCCGGCATGTGCGTCCTTCTTCCCCTCACGCATGAACGACACATCCGTAATCAGCCCCAGCATCTTGTCGGAAAACTTGGAGTACAGCTCCATGGCCTCCTCATAGGTTCGCGCCAGCATCACTTTTGGACGCCCGCGCATGCGCAGCATCTGCTCATGTTCGTTCAGCGCCTCTGTTGAAAACGCCTTGCTTTGCTTCAGCAGGAATTTATACAGATGCGGCAATACGGATGAATAGAATCTTACGGAATCCTCCACCATCAGAATCATCTGCACACCAACATTGAGCACATCATGCTCGGCATTCATCTTGTCCTCAAGCAATTTTATGATCGCGAGCAAAAGGTCCACGTTCCCGAGCCATGAGAACACATAATCGATGCCGGAGAGGTCCTCCTTGGCCAACGTGCGCGACACCTCCTTGGAGAACGGCGTCAGCACCACGATGGGCACATCGGGAAATTCGGCCTTGATGGTCTTGGCCGTAGTGAAAGTATCGCTGATGTCCATGCCGGGCATGGCAATCACAAGATCGAAGTGCTTGGCGTTCATCATCTCAAGCGCACCGTTGATGTTGGCCACACGAGTGATGCGCGGCGGCGACGACAGGTTCAGGGCAACATACTCGTTGTACAGTTGTTCCTCCACTCGCCCGTCTTCCTCCATCATGAAAGCATCGTAAGGCGATGCCACAAGCAGCACATTGAAAATGCGCCGCTGCATAAGCTCTCCGAAAGCCGTATCCTTGAGATAGAGCTGGCTCAACGACTCCTCATTCATATCATTGCAAGATTGATTCTCACAAAGATACTATAATTCATCGGAAATACAGGTATTATCCTGTAAAATATGATATGTGTATAAAACATAATATCCCGTCACCGGGTCACGCCCTGTGTCGGGATATTTGAGAATACAAACTAAATTTGCCGGCGCTGCAACAATCAGGCACCGGATTTCCAAAGCGACTTTAGCGAATGGATGGCTGCATGCGGATCGGCCGCATTGAAAACATAGCTGCCGGCCACAAGCACATCGGCTCCTGCCTCGGCAAGTTTAGGCGCGGTATTGGCGTTTACGCCACCATCGATTTCAATAAGCGCATTTGATTGCGAAACTTCAATCATGGCACGCAGACGTCTGATTTTTTTCAACGTGTTCTCAATGAATTTCTGGCCTCCGAAACCGGGATTGACCGACATAAGCAGAACCATGTCGAGTTCGTCTATCACATCCTCCAGCATTTCCACCGGGGTCGACGGGTTCAGTGTCACCGCAGCCTTCATGCCTGCATCCTTTATGGCGCAGATGGTTCTGTGCAGATGCACACAGGCTTCCTGATGCACATTCATCAATGCAGCGCCGGCATCACGCACCGCCCCGATATAGTTCTGTGGATTTACAATCATCAGATGCACATCGAGAGGTTTTGTCGCTATCGACGCAACTTGTTTGATTACAGGAAAGCCGAATGAGATGTTCGGAACGAAAACACCGTCCATCACATCGCAGTGAATCATATCGGCGTCACTGCTGTTAAGCATCTCTATGTCGCGCCCGAGATTCAGGAAGTCAGCGGCTAAAATTGAGGGGGATACAAGCATTGAGAGAAGTTTATTTAATTCATTATGGCCGGTTGGCAATCACTGGTTCTTAGCACGCGCATCGGATGTATCACGACGCTTGAGCGCATTCCACAGAATATAAAGCAGACACAGCAACAGAAGTATCAGACCGCCTACAGTGAAATAATGGTTATATTTTTCCACACTCTCGTAAAGCATTGCGAGAGGCACGGTTTTGCCAAGCCAGTAGCCGAGGGCCGCCAATATGCAGTTCCAGACCATTGCACCAAGCGCAGTGAAAATCACAAATGCACCGATATTCATACGGGCCAGTCCGGCCGGGATGGAAATCAACTGACGCACAGCAGGAATCAGACGCCCGATAAAGGTTGATATGGCCCCGTGCTTGTCGAAATATTTTTCTGCCTTCTCCACCTTCGCCTGATCAATAAGGCATGCATGGCCAAGGCGGCTGTTGGCGAACGCATAAACAATGGGGCGCCCGAGCCATACCGACAGGAAATAATTGATCAATGCGCCCACCACCGCACCGGCGGTTGCAACAAGAACAATCAGGAACACGTTCATATCTCCTTTGGTCACTGCAAGATAAGCGGCCGGAGGAACCACCACTTCCGAGGGGAAGGGTAAAAACGAGCTTTCGATCACCATGAACAGGAACACCAGCCAATAGCCGGCGTTATCTATAAAGAACTGGAGCAGATATTGAGCGTTTGCGTAGTCGGAAATTGCTGTCAGTATCATTATCTAATGCAAAAGATTGTTTTAAAAGAGATTTCAGCGCATGGACAAATCAGCACGGTAGTTATCCCCTTTTCGTAGGGACGTGCCTTTGGCACGTGACACACCCTGGCTCGTGATCACCATGCACCCGGATTTCAGTTTGAAGGCAAATGTAGCCAATTTTTACGATACTCAGGTAAATCAACAACATTAAGTTGAAATATTTTGTTGACTGACCTGAAAATGAAGATGGCGATGTGCCATGCAAACAAAGCACACCGCCATCTGAACATTTCGGGGTTATGTTGCTGCTTATTCAGCAGCTTCTGCTGCGGGAGCTTCCTCAGCAGCTGCCTCTTCGGCAGGTGCGTTTGCAGCTTCCTCGGCAGCCTTGGCAGCAGCGATTTCGGCCTTCTTCTTAGCCACAGCTTCTGCCTTTGCTGCGTTCTGGGCTTTTTCAGCTTCCAGACGCTCTTTAACAGCCAGTTCTTTCTTCGAAGCCATCGAAGTCTTCATTGCGTCGACAGCCTGCTGCTTTTTAGCTTTCCAGGCATCGAAACGCTTCTGAGCCTCAGCTTCATCGAAAGCGCCTTTTTTAACACCACCCTGAAGGTGTTTCATCAGCAACACACCTTCGTTCGAAAGGATGCTGCGTACAGTGTCGGTGGGCTGAGCACCAACGTTAACCCAATACAAAGCGCGCTCGAAGTTAAGAGTAATTGTAGCAGGATTAGTGTTCGGATTATAGGAACCTATCCTTTCAATAAATCTACCATCTCGTGGTGCCCTGCTATCGGCGATAACAATAGGATAGAACGCATAGTTCTTACGACCATGACGTTGCAGTCTAATTTTTGTTGCCATCTAAAAAGATTAATAAGTGGTTTGTAATGGTTTTGCCTTGACTGGAGAATACATTCCCCGCTCTTAGCGGCGGCAAAGTTAACAATTAAATCTGACACCGGCAAACTTTCCGCGCCCTAATCCGCAGAATCTTACTGAAATCCGATAGAATTTCAATAAAAATTCTATCAAAATCCTATCGGGCCTAATTACTGACCAGCCTCCGGGATGTAGCCCCCAAAAGTACCATAACAGGCAAGCCGAAATTCCGGCACATGGAAATCGACATTTATCCATGACAATGATTTCATCAATTTGCAGGGATATGCCGCGTAAATAAACCATGCGGTGCGGCTCTTGTGCCTGCGCACAAAAATCGCACCGCATTTATCAGTGGGTTACGGCGTCGTGTCAAAATTCAGAATATCGGCACAACGTCTGCATTTACTCTCTGTTAGCGAGGGTTATAATTAATTATTCCTCACCCTTGTAGATTTCAAGCATACGGATAGCTGCCAACGGAATCCGTGTACCGGGGCCGAAGATGGCTGCAACGCCGGCCTTGTAAAGGAAGTCGTAATCCTGAGCGGGGATGACACCGCCTGCTACAACAATGATATCCTCGCGGCCGAGCTTCTTCAGCTCCTCGATTACCTGCGGCACCAGTGTCTTGTGGCCGGCTGCCAGCGACGACACGCCAAGGAAATGCACGTCGTTCTCCACGGCCTGACGGGCGGCCTCGGCCGGGGTCTGGAACAGCGGGCCCATGTCGACGTCGAAACCGCAGTCGGCATAACCTGTGGCCACAACCTTTGCGCCACGGTCGTGACCGTCCTGGCCCATTTTTGCTATCATTATACGAGGCTGACGGCCTTCTCGTTTTGCGAATTCCTCGGTCAGCTGCTGAGCCTTGAGGAAATCGGGATCATTCTTTGTTTCTGCTGAATACACGCCTGAAATTGTTCTGATTACAGCTTTATAACGACCGACAACCTCTTCGCAGGCATCGGAAATCTCTCCCAGCGACGCACGCAACCCGGCAGCCTTAACGGCGAGGTCGAGCAGATTGCCCTTCTTGGTGCGCACGCATTCGGTGATGTCGGCAAGTGCCTTCTTCACGGCAGCCTCGTCGCGATCCTTGCGCAATGTCTCCAGGCGAGCGCACTGTTCGTTGCGCACCTCGGTATTGTCGATTTCAAGGATATCGATGGGATCTTCGTGGTCGAGACGGTATTTGTTGATACCAACGATAGTCTGACGGCCGGAGTCGATACGGGCCTGAGTACGGGCTGCAGCCTCCTCGATGCGGAGCTTGGGCAGACCGGTCTCGATGGCCTTGGCCATACCGCCGAGTTTTTCAATCTCCTGGATGTGCTCCCATGCGCGGTGAGCTATCTCGTTGGTCAGCGACTCAACGTAGTAAGAACCGGCCCACGGGTCAATCTCCTTGCAGACGTATGTCTCTTCCTGAATGTAGATCTGGGTGTTACGGGCGATACGGGCAGAGAAGTCGGTGGGAAGCGCGATTGCCTCGTCAAGTGCGTTGGTATGCAGACTCTGTGTATGACCCAGGGCAGCACCCATAGCCTCGATACATGTACGGCCCACGTTGTTGAAGGGATCCTGCTCAGTAAGCGACCATCCCGACGTCTGGGAGTGTGTACGCAGAGCCAGCGACTTCGGATTCTTCGGGTTGAACTGGCTTACGATCTTTGCCCACAACATACGTGCGGCACGCATCTTGGCCACCTCCATGAAGAAGTTCATACCGATAGCCCAGAAGAAGCTCAGACGGGGTGCGAACGAGTCGATATCCATACCGGCATTAACACCCGCACGCAGATACTCCAGACCGTCGGCCAAAGTGTAGGCGAGCTCGATGTCGCATGTAGCACCGGCCTCCTGCATGTGATAGCCCGAAATCGAGATAGAGTTGAATTTCGGCATGTTCTGCGATGTGTATTCAAAGATATCGGCGATAATACGCATCGAGAATTCGGGGGGATATATATAGGTGTTACGCACCATGAACTCCTTGAGGATGTCGTTCTGGATTGTTCCGGCCATCTCTTCGAGTTTGGCACCCTGCTCCAGACCGGCGTTGATATAGAAAGCCAGCACGGGAAGAACGGCACCGTTCATGGTCATGGACACGGACATCTTGTTCAGGGGTATACCGTCGAAAAGCACCTTCATATCCTCGACCGAGCAGATACTTACACCGGCTTTACCCACGTCGCCTACCACACGGGGATGGTCGGCGTCGTAGCCACGGTGTGTGGCAAGGTCGAATGCCACCGAAAGGCCTTTCTGACCGGAAGCAAGGTTACGGCGATAGAAAGCGTTGGATTCTGCCGCAGTGGAGAAACCGGCATACTGACGAATTGTCCAGGGGCGGATGGCATACATGCCGCTGTACGGGCCACGGAGGAACGGAGGCAGACCGGCCACATAGTCCAGATGCTCCATACCTTCCAGATCTGATTTGGTATATACGGGTTTGACCGAGATGAGTTCAGGGGTGAGCCAGTCCTCTCCGGTTGCCACAGGGGCTACTGCCGGCGCTGCAAATGCGTCGGCTATGATGTTGATATTTTTGAAATCGGGTTTCATGGCTTTTGCATTTACTTTTTAAGAAGTCTTTGATTGAACTGACGGAGAGTTTCAAGCACATTACTGCGTACATGAATGAAATTCTGGATGCCGAGTGCCTGAAGTTCCTCGGTGCAAGCGGGAGCACCGGCCACTACAAACTCTGCACGGCCGTCGAGCAGCTTGAATGCCTCGGGAGCGAAAGTGGCATATTCATCGTCCGACGAACACAGCACAACCACATCAGCGCCTTTTTCCATAGCAGCGTTGATACCTTCCTCCACGGTGTTGAAACCGATGTTATCGATGATTTCATAACCGGCACAACCGAAGAAGTTGCTGGAGAACTGGGCACGTGCCAGACGCATGGCCAGATTACCGATGGTGAGCATGAACACTTTCGGACGGTTCGACGCATGTTCGGTGGCCAGACGCAGAGCCTCGAAATCGCTTGCCTGACGGTCGGTGCGCAGAGCGCGGGTAGCTTCACCCTCGGCGGCGCATCCGCATGAGTGCGATTCCTCTTTGGCGCAGCAGCAACCGTCGTTCTGAATCTTCTCTGCAGCAAATTCGTTGAAATTGGGGAACTGGTTGGTTCCGAGCAGAATCTCTTTGCGACGAGCCATATCCTGATGACGTTTTTCGCAGGAAGCGTTTACCGTAGCCTGAACGTCACCTGAGTTAACACAGGCGGTGAAACCACCTTTCTCCTCAACGTCAAGGAAGAGTTTCCAAGCCTCGTTGGCGATGGACACTGTAAGGGTCTCCACATAATAAGAACCGCCTGCGGGGTCAACCACCTTGTCAAGATGGCTCTCCTCCTTCAGCAGCAACTGCTGGTTGCGTGCTATGCGTTCCGAGAATTCATCCGGAGTCTTGTATGGAGCGTCAAACGGAGTGACTGTGATGGAGTCGACACCGGCAAGAGCTGCCGACATTGTCTCGGTCTGGCTGCGCAGCAGGTTGACATGGGCGTCATAGATGGTCTGGTTGAAGCGCGATGTCTCGGCATGAGCCATCATCTTGGCCGATTCAAGATCGGCAGGCTTGTATTGGGCCACAATCTGAGCCCACAGCATGCGTGCGGCACGGAATTTGGCCAGCTCCATGAAATAGTTGCTGGAGATACCCATATTGAATTTCACGCGGCGTGCCACTTCCGAAGCCTCTACTCCGGCTTCTGTCAGGAGTGTGAGCCATTCGGCACCCCAGGCCAGAGCATAACCGAGTTCCTGGAAAATATATGCACCGGAGTTGTTGAACACCACGGAATCAACCGCAAGGCAACGGAGACCGGGCACACAGGCCACAATGTCGAGCATCGCCTTGGCATCGGCGACAATAGCATTGTTGTCAACTTCCGCACCATGACGGAATGCGCGTTTGTACGGGTTGAAGTCAATCGAACCGTGGAATTTATCCTCGAGCTTGTTCTCCTTCAGATATTCCACCAAAGCCTTTGCAAGGTCAATGGCCTTACGCGGACATGAAGCGAAGTTGATTTCAACCGCTTCAAGGTCGATGCCATTCAACAGTGTGGCAACAGCTTCTGACGAGGGCTCCTTCAGCTTGAAGCCAAGAGAATTCACACCTCTGCCAAGCACTTCGAGAGCCTGCTTGTTGGCCTCGGCCGGATCGGCTGCCAGAATCTCCTGACGTGTAAGCCAGTTATTGTCCGTGCGTGTACCCCTGACATACGGGAATTCACCGGGGAGAGAATCGGTGGTTTTCAGATCGGCGATATCGCCACGCTGATACATAGGCTGAACGTTGAAACCTTCGTTCGTACGCCACACCAGCTTTTTCTCAAACGGAACACCTTTCAGGTCCGCGTCCACTTTGGCGCGCCATGTGTCATAGCTCACCGGTGGAAACTGCGTGAACAATTTTTCTTTATTATCTGCCATAATTAGATAAAATCTAAAAATTTATTTGGATTGTTTATGTTTCTATGGTATAGAGTGATACAATATGGTATATCTAAGGTCTTGAGTTCAACTTATAAATGCAACTTTTTGGGTGCGGATAATAAGCAATAAAA
>ERZ779956.535-NODE-535-length-20466-cov-2.834354_pt1 | contig 20466 bp, 12 predicted proteins | sample MGYA00511940_ERZ779956 | MGnify/ENA primary metagenome ERZ779956 (study PRJEB29588, sample SAMEA2154992) | human gut metagenome | biome: human gut; feature: human-associated habitat; material: faeces | place: Denmark | collected 2008/2010 ...
TCTCCCATTAGCGAGAGAGCCGAGAGCCGCATGTTGAGGCTATTGATGTCCCGACGCAGGTCGTTGGTAGTTCTGATCTCATTGTCCGTCATCGCCAGGGTATGCTCCTCATTGTAATAGGCGCAACCGATTACGCCTATCAGGATAAGAATCAGTATATAGCCTAATACTATCGGTATGCGGGAGACCTTCATAAAAACAACCGTTATTAGGAGGATAGATATATCTGAATTTCAGGCATGAATTTCATCGCTACAAAAATCCCTGTTATATTAAAACATTGGTATAATTTTTATTTAGGAAGATGGAAAACAGTTGATATTTCCTTCATCTGGGCCTGCGACATGCCGTCGGGGATGAAACCCATCGAGCGGGCGCACATATAGATGTTAGCGGATTTGTTGAGTACGTCAACCTGATCGAATGCCGACATTATATCGTTTTCAACGGCGAAAACACCGTGCTTTTCCCACATCACCACATCGTAGTTGTCGTCGATGGCTTTGATCGTAGCATCGGCAAGTTCGTTGGAAGAGGGAAGCATATAGGGAACGATGCCGAGACCACGTGGTGCGAAGGCTTTTGTTTCGGGAATCATGCTCCACAGCAGGTTGGTCAGCACATCTTTTTTGAGGAACTCCGGATTGTGGCTCATGGCCACCAGTTCGATGGGATGTGTGTGGAGCGAAGCTTTGTAGCTGGAGCCTTTGCCGATAAGGTAGTTGTGGACGGCAAGATGCGACGGCAGTTCGGATGTGGGTTTTACGGGATTGTCGGCCACTATCTCATAGTGGGCGCAGTCGTCGGTGATGCGGATGATAGAGCCGTTATCCATCGGGCGTTGGGCGAGGTCTCGCATACGTTTCTGGGTGCCTTTGCAGAAGAACCAGCAACCTTTGAGGTTGGGCAATGTCAGTCCGATAGCTATCGGCTCACTTATTGCCGGAAGTGCTTTCATCGCGTCGTCGACCTGTTCGGTGATATTGACGGTTATGTTACCTCCGTTACGCTCGGCCCATCCCTTTTGCCAGAGATAGCCGGCGGTTTCGGCAACTTTCTCCACCTCGGCTGTCAGTGCCGGGCGGTTTTCCAATATTGATATCATATTATTTGCGGTAAGAATGATGAAACGATTAAAACTATAAGGCCTGCCACCAGCACGGTTTTGGTCTTTGAGGTTGTTCCCTGCCACTCTTTCAGTATTATGCCCCAGACATTGGAGAATGTCACATTGAGCGACATGAGTATGCACCACGAGAAAGTCAGGAGTGTTGCGGAGCTTACAAGGAAGCCTTTGCCGAGAGCGAGGCCGAAAAACTGGCTGTACCAGAGCAGTCCGGCGAGGGCGCAGAAAAGGATGTTGTTCAGATACAGCGAGGTCTTGCCGTAATCTGAGAAGGTCTTGTTCCTGCCGTTCTGCCAGAGGCAATAGACGGCATTTGTGAAAAAGCCACCGAGCGTCACAAGGAAAGTCGCGGGCAAGGTGCGGTAGATTTCGGGAGTCTCCTCAAAGCAAAGCGACGAGCCGAAGCCGAGACCGATGCTGAAACAAGCACTCATAAGTCCGGCAATCAGTGCGACGGTTATCCCTTTGCCGAAATTGAAGTCTTTGACAGTCTCTCCGGCTGTTTTTGCCCTCATGCTTCCTGCCACACCTATGATGGCGATCCCTATCAGCGTCACCACCACACCGACAATTACCGGGACGGTGAGTTCTCCCGGTTTACCCATGAACAGGGGCGTAAGTATGGTGCCGAGTCCCGCACAGGTACCAAGTGAGATTGACTGCCCGAGAGCTACGCCAAGATAGCGCATCGACAGCCCGAAAGTAAGACCTCCCACGCCCCATAGTACTCCGAAAAGAACGGCAAGGAGTGCGTCAGTCGGATTCGCGCTGTAAGCCTCGATCAAAGTATGACCGGAAGGCACCGCCAGCATTGCCCCCAACAGCGGAAACACCAGCCATGCGAAAACACCCTGAACGAGCCAGAAGCTCTCCCAGCTCCAGTCGCGCACCTTCTTGATAGGCACATAAGAACTGGACTGGCAGAAACTTCCGGCTGCGATTATCAGTAGTCCGATTATAATTTCCATTATCTGTGTGAAGTAACGGCCTGTTCGTATTTCTCTATTTCAGGAATGAATGCTTCACCGACGGGCACGTTGTTCATGAGGCAGAACATGTCATAGACGGCGTTCCACGGGAGGTTCTTGCACTCTTCGAGGAGGGCGAGACGCTGGAACTTCCTGTCGGTGAGTTCATATTCGCGCAGAGTTGCAATCGGTTCGAGAAGTGCGCGGAGCATACATTTCTGGGCGGCACGGCTGCCTGCCGATGGCGTATGCGCCGATTCGGTTGAGGGTCCCGTCGAAGTAGTCGAGACCGTAATGCACACGGTTCAGGGCGCCGGCGCGTACTATCTCGCTGAACAGATCCATTGTCGGGTCGTCCATGATGGTGACATGGTCGGAATCCCAACGGATGGGGCGCGAAACGTGCAGCATCAGCTCCGGCACGAACAGCAGCATGGCGGAAACCTTGTCGGCGACACTCTCGGTGGGGTGGAAATGACCCGTGTCGAGGGTTATCATCATGTCGCGTTTGGAGGCGTAGGCGGTGTAGAAGTCGTTGCTGCCGACTGTGTAGCTCTCCAGACCTATGCCGAAGACCTTGCTCTCCACGCAGTCCTTCATCCAGTCGTAGCGGTGCTCGAAAATCTGGTCGAGAGAGTCTTTAAGCAGCTCGCGGTACATATAGCGGTTTACGGTGATGTCCTTGCTGCCGTCGTGTACCCATGTGTTCATGATACATGGATCCTGCTGGGCCTCGCCGATAGCCTGAGAGATGGCGCGGCAACGCTTGGAGTGTTCGATCCAGAAATCACGGATGGATTTGTCGGGATTGGAGAGACTGAGGTCTCCGCTCTTGGCGTGGGAGAACGATGTGGAGTTGAAGTCGAGCTTGATGCCGTGCTCCTTGCCCCACTGAATCCAGCTCTCGAAATATTCGGGAGTCACCTCGTCACGGTCGACGAACTTGCCCTGAAAGTCACCATAGATTTCGTGGAGATTGAGGCGGTGCTTGCCTGGAATGAGCGACATGGCATAGAGAATGTCGTCGCGCAGTTCATTTATGTTGCGGGCTTTGCCTGGATAGTTGCCGTTGACCTGTATTCCACCGGTGAGACCCCCTTCGCGAGCTTCAAAACCGGTTACGTCGTCAGCCTGCCAGCAGTGCATGCTCAGATGGAAGTCCTGCATCTGTGCGAGAACCTTGTCGGTATCGACTCCGAGGGCCGCATAGCGTTCTTTCGCTATCTCATACGCCTTGCGGATTGTTTCTTCTTTCATGATTGTTTATTTTTAGGGTAATAAGTTACAGTTTCAATATTGTCGGCAATGACTTTGCGCATTTCGGCGAGATTCTTAACAGCGCCTGATGCGATTGCCTGAATCATTATGTTGCCGAGTGCGGTAGCTTCCGCAGGCCCGGCAATCACCGGGATGCCGCAGGCATCGGCTGTAAGCTGGTTAAGGAACGCATTGCGCGAACCGCCACCGATCACATGGAGTCGCTCTATCGGATATTCCGAAAGGCCACGGAACACATCAAGAGTCTTGGCGTATTTCCGGGCAAGGCTCTCGAAAATAGAGCGGATATACTCTCCGTGGGTTGCCGGAACTGCCTGCCCTGTAGAGTGGCAATATTCGTCTATAGCAGCCACCATATCTGCAGGTGCAACGAAATCGGGGGCATCGGGGTCGATTGTGCAGACCGCTTTGGAACATTGTGCAAGCGCCACCATTTCGGGATAGGAATAATCCTTTCCTTCCGATTTCCATTGCTTCAGGCACTGCTCCACAATCCACATGCCTGTGATATTCTTGAGCAACCGGATAGTGCCTTCCACACCTCCCTCGTTGGTGATATTGTGTCTTTCTGTCGTTTCATTTATTACCGGTGCATCGGTCTCGATGCCCATCAGCGACCATGTGCCGCTGCTCAGGTAGGCGAAATTGCGGTCTAAGGCCGGTATGTGTCGTGTCCGGCAACGGCAACTACAGGCACCGTCTCCAGTCCTGTCTCTTCTGCAATTTCTGCTTTCAGATTGCCAACGACATGACCCGGCATAACGAGTTCCCCGAAACGCGACGTGTCAAGTCCGAGATTTTCAAGAATCCGGTTGTCCAGATCCTGTTTATAAGCATCAATCAGCGCCCCTGTTGAGGCTATCGTGTATTCAGTGACGATATTGCCTGTGAGCATATAACCTAAAGCGTCAGGCAGAAATACAAACTTTGCGGCGTTTCGGTGAGAGAAATCATTGCGGTGCTCGTTGAGCTGGAACACGGTGTTGAAATCAAGATGCTGTATGCCGGTAGAGCCGTAGAGCTGAGTGGCGGACATGACATTGTTGAAAAATCTGTCAGACGCTCCTATGGTCTGTGAATCGCGGTAGGTGTACGGTAAACCGATAATGGAGCCATCGGCGGCAAGACATACATAATCCACGCCCCAGGTATCAATACCGATGGAAGTCGGAGCGATACCCAGACGGGCCACTTCACGCAGACCCCGTTTCAGTTCCTCGAACAAGGAATAGATATTCCAGTGAAGATGACCGTTTAACGGCATCATCTGATTTGGGAAACGTGTCAGCTCCTTCGTTGTGAGTTTGCCATCTGCTGTCAGCGCTCCAAGTATGGAGCGTCCGCTTGTTGCCCCCAGATCGAAAGCTACGAAGTAAAGCGTACTCATAATGCTTTTATTTAATAGTTGTTTATAAAGCGTTTTAACTCATCCAGCATTTCCTTGTGGTAGGGGAAATCACTGCGAAATCCCCACCCATGACCTCCTTCTGGATAGATATGGATTGATGCTTCTACTCCATTACGACGCAGAGCATTGTAATACTCGATTCCATTATCAACCGGCACTCCGTCATCATCAGAGCTGAAAAATATTATCGCACGTGGAGTTGATGATGTAACCTGCTTGTGATTTGAAAACATTTCTTCTATCGGCAACCCGGGGTTGATGCCTAAAAAATTGTCGTGAGATGGTCCATGGGTCAGAGGTGCCTGCATTGAAATTACGGGATAGAAAAGTATCTGGAATGACAGAATATTATCCTTTTCGGGGTGTGTTGCAATAGTAGATGCAAGATGCCCTCCTGCCGACGAGCCCATTATGCCAATATCATCAGGATTGATTTTCCAATCAGCAGCATTATTACGTAAAACAGCAATAACGTTATTTATATTTTTAATGGGACGAGATCTGTCGCCATAAGGCAAATCATAGCGTACGACTGCGACTGCTACCCCGTAGTCATTGAAAAATTTGGCCCAGTCGACACCTTCATGATTGATAGCATGCGTTTTATAGCTTCCTCCCGGGCAGATAATTACTGCGCGTCCTGTAGCCACATTGCTCTCTGGCAAAAAAATCTGGCAATTCAGGGAGTCTATTGCAAATTGATTGCGAGCTTCCGCATATACGCAGCTGAACAACACGGCAAGGATCAGCAAAAAATTCTTGAACACATTCATTTCAGTCAAATAATTTTATAGCACCTGATATGACACAATTACATTGTGAATTGGTAATTTACTCGCTATACACTATTTTAGGGTTGGTAATACCTAAGAGTGTCAACATTTCTACGGCATATCGACAACCGAGGACACGGTAACTATGAGCTGTGAAATGGAGGCTGTCGCCCTTCTGCGGGAGATTTGCCGATGAGATTATGTGTGCCGTGGGAATGGTTTCAGGCAGCCGGTTAATAATTGAGTTCATACTGCCGCACGCACCTCCCTGTTCAGAGGTCACTACTTCACCGGCTAATAGCGGAACATCATTGGCAACAAGATTGAGATCTGACATAAGGTCATCATATACTTTCTTCACCATGTCGCACCATTTCGGGTCGCCGTTATTGGTCTCCCCTTGATGAAGAAGAATGCCTTTTATTACTCCATCTCTTTGCGCCAAGCGGGCACATTCCACGAGGCGTTTGTAAGGCATGTTGTCATAAGGAGCAATCAAGGCCTTATACCAGTCGGGAGAATCCTTGATAGTGGCAGGGTCAAAATCCTTGTCAAGGTGCAGAATATTAGCTCCACCAACAGCGACGGGAACTACACCTACTCGCACATTATCGGGAAGATTTGCCACCATAGTGCGTCCGAAATAGTCTATGGGTGTTAGTCCGGTATTTTCTCTTACCAGCGGAGGCACAGCATCGCACCACACACCTTTGGTACGGACGGGTGACGAGAAATCTACAGCCGGGAACAGGAGGAATCTGTCAGGTACATTTTGACAATCAACTGGCTCAACGGCAGCATTCCCTTCCATATTCGACTGACCGAGACATAGAAAGATCCATAAATTCGGGTCGGGCTTTGACAGATAATCGGCGGCATAGATAAAGGCTCCGGCCGTCCATCCCATAAACGGGGGCATATCATATTCATTCTTTACATCCAGGTTGCCGTGTTCGGCATTGAATTTCTCCCAAAGGTTTCCTGTAGCCTGATAAATGCCGGTGATGCCGTTGACATATTTACGGGCAATCCGGCAGGCGTCGCCGGTAAAACCGTATCGGTCGAGACCGCTGATGGCTAACGTGTTGAAGCTCGCCCAGGCATTGGGGTAATCCCACTGATATGACCGGTCGCGCGGGCTTTGCTCGCAGGCTACAACGCCATAGGGATATTCCAGTCGGCTGAGGTTGTCTACTACGATTTTTGCCTGTTGCGGGCTAAGGGTTCCGGCCCACAGCAGATTGAACACTGCGGAAGAGTATATCGGGCTTAATCTTTTGTTGACGAAATCGTAATCGTAGAAACAGCCGTCTGTCGGGTTAAAGCAATATTTATCAATCAGACGTTTGCGACTATCAGCTTTTTTGCGCCATTTATCGGCGCCTTTTTTGCCCAGCTGGTCGTAGAAGTAAGCGAAATTGGTTTCATAGAGATGGAGGTTGGCGTTGAGGTCGACCGGGTTGTAATCCTCGCACCGAAAATTAAACCGAGGTGAAAAATCCCATCCCGATTCAGCCTCGGCAACAAGATGTGACGACTGTCGCAGTATCTCCGTGCTGTCGGAGAGCGCTGACAAATCCGGAAAGCGCGATTTCATATACTCGAAGAAAGAAAATAGTTCCTCTTTTGTGGAATTGTTGGAATAACGGTTAAGGCCGGTAGGTGTAATTCGCTGGGTCATCCAAAATGAGTATTCTTTTTCCAATGTCTCGCATGCTGATGCAAGCCAAGCCTTATCACCGCTTATTTCGTAAATATCTCTTACCATCATGCTGGCAAATGGCGGTTGTGAACGGTTCAGAAAGATCACGTTGGAACCGTTGGGCATGAATCCGAATTTGTTAATCAGATAAAGAATGTTGTCGACATTGTTCTGGGCCTGTTCGAAATCTGAATCCAGAAGTAGCCCTATGTTTGTGAAATATGTATCCCAGTAGAACATATCCTGCTGAAAACATCCGTTCAGACTCGGAACGCTGTAGGGTTTTGGCAATGCGATTGAACCCAATGTGTCTTTATGGCATTCCTTTACGGTATGGTTCATATGCTCTTTAATGAACATTCTGACTTTTTGAATATCTTCAGCCGATTGTCCCTGTGCATTAATAAGGGGAAGAAAAGTTAAAAGAAGTATTGCGGTTAATAAATTGCGCATGGTATATGTAGTTGTTTAATGTTGAGCTATTTAATGTTGTGACGTGGGTGACGATTGGCGAAATCCTTATTACTTGATTGGAACCGGGCGTATTGTTTTAATCTCCCCATCAAAATCAATCTTATACGGGGTAGACAAATTGGAATACAATGTCGCTATCTGCGGTTCGTTTGCTTTGATTTTCAGAATGTTTCCATCTCTTTTGAGTGTGCAATTATATGAGGCAATGGAACCATCGGCACGCTCTATTATAAAGGCATTACACAACACCGCCTCGGCAATAAATTTGAAGCATTCATGAACATCGTTGTCGCTCGATACAATCGTCTGCCAGTCGGCAATCATTGGTACGTACTGTTCACCTACAATGATGTTCCGGTTGGGATATAGCTCGGGATGTGGATTCCCGTATGTATCGTCGTCTGCGGTGTAGCTCGTATCGGGTTCACACACCTGGAGCGCCTTGACGTAGGGGTCAACAACAAAGGCCCAGTTCAGATTGCCTGATTGGTAGTCTATCAAAGCAGCGAATGCGGATGCGGCGTCGAAAGTTTCGCGCAACCACCGTTCTTCGCCGGTAAGAAGATAGGCATAATATGTGGCATATGCTCTCCATGCGCTCCATCCGTGTGGCGACGAAATCATATTTGGCAGCATAAACACATCGTACTGAGCCTCCCAAAACCGCAGAGTGCCTCCACGCCGACGTCCGTCGGGTATGCGTAATTGGGTGAGACAGTCGTGCCCGTCAAGAAGCTTAAGCATTGCCTCAGTATAGCGTTGGCGGTCTTTGGCATTTTTGCTGCGCAAAGCCATTTCTCCGAGCTGAAGAGCCGAGCAGCTGATCATCCCGTCTTCATAGGTTATCTGCCCTTCGGTTTCAAGGTCACCGTTGGCAGCTACCAGATGCTCAATGGCTCGTTTGGCCGAGGCTTCCAGTCGGTTTGCTTGCTTTGTGTGCCCGGCTACACGCTCGGCATCGGCAAATTCGAGGAGACTTTTGGCGGGATAAATCACAGATGTATAATCGGTATGACCATTCTGATATGCCCCGTCTGGTTGTTGGTAAGTTATAAGATAAGCTGCCATACGTTCACCCAAATCGAGGTCGGCGGGGTTGCCGAATGCAAGATAGCGGTCGGCCAGCATACCTATCGTTGACGACACGTTCTGTATCCGCCAATGGAATTTATAAGGCTTGCCGGAATTTTTGTCGAAAACTTTATCAAGAATCAGGTCGAATCGCTTGTTCAGCACGCTGTCGATGCCGGGTTCAGGCATGATACGTGCAGCATCGAAGGCAGTGTGAAAACCATACCAGCTTTCCACGTGTGATGTCGGTTTTTGTTTGTAGCGGTCTGCAGCATTGCGTGCCAGCTGCATCGTGGTTCTCCACGGATGGCGCACGGCCAGACAGCCATGTGCCTGTCGGCAACCGTCGGTTACAAGGAGTTTTTTGATACCCGGCTCTGTGGCGTGATATATTCCACGCCACAGAGAGGTATCGACGTTTGACAAACCTAACTTTCTACCTTCTATTGTCATTTTGGGAGCTGAGCCCCATACCATTATTTCAATAGTATCACCAGGAACACAGGATGTGCTCTTCATCATTATTACGGGTGCACCTGTATGACGATATACAGTTTCTTCATAACTATCGGCATTATCTATATCAATAATTTTTACCGTCCATGTGCGTTGCTCTCCCGGTTCAAGTTTCCATAGACATGGGTTGTGATAGGGGAGGGGCCCCCGACAGAGCATGTCGAGGTTAAGGCACTCGATTCGGTGTCCGTAAAACCAATGGTTCTTTTGACTCCCGTCCTGATACCCCATATTGTAGTCGAGACTCCAGGATGCTATCGGGTCGGCGGATACCACAGCCTTCATTTTACCTTCGGGCGATTGCATGTATCCGTAGAAATGATCCGGTTCGCAGACGGCAAGAGTCGGAAAAAATTTGCTGTACCATTCTGGATATGTGTCCATGTATGTATCGACGCCCAATTTTAGACCGGCCTTCACCGGCTGGAACGGTGTATGGCGCGTGTTATGCAGACACAGCGTTATGGTTTCAACATTACCGCTCTTTTCTGTTAGTATCGTTGATTCGATACCTTCGGCAATGGTGTCTCCTTCAGCCTCTATGGAATAGAAACGATGCTCGGTCCCCGAAACTGTAAGTGCCGTGCCCAGCGTGTATAATATGAAAAGCGATATTTTTCTCACGATGATTATTTGCTGTGTTTTTTAATAATCCGACGGTTTACCTCACGTATGCGCGGTTCGTCAACTTTGATGACTTTGCGGTCGTAGGTCATGAGTCCGTTCACCTCTATCTCCACATCGGTTGTTTGGGTGTAGACGGCTCCGGCGAACCAATACCCAGCAAAACGGTCGAGCTTGTCTGCGTAATCTACATAAGTGTCAGTAACTTCCTTCGGACTTTTGTTCTGTACGTACCCCCAGCTTCCGTCTGGCACCCACAGGTGTCCTTCGGAAACCAGGCCGATTCCGCCGTATTCGCCAAGTACATTTGCGCGAGTCGCATCAAAAACGTGTATATCCGGTGGTGACGGATAATTGTGAACATCTACTATATCACCACAAGGATAGAAATTGCCGCCACTGGCCGAATTGACCAATCTGGAATGATCGTACTCTTTAGTCCACAGGGCTATATCAGAAGTCTTGAATTGCCCCCAGGCTTCGTTGAAGGGAATCCATATGGCTATGCAAGGATAATTATAGAGCGCATCCATAATCTCCTTCCATTCCTTTCGGTAGCAGGCTTCGCTTTCAGGTGTGCGTTGCGGCTCCTCCCCGTTGCAATAATTACGATGCTCCCATAGGATATTACGGTCACCATTGGGCATATCCTGCCATACCAGGATACCTTTACGGTCGCAGTAGGTGTACCAGATGGCCGGCTCTACTTTGACATGTTTCCTTATCATGTTAAAGCCCCAGTCAGCGGTCTTGTCGATATCATAAACCATGGCTTCATAAGACGGCGCTGTATAAAGACCATCAGGCCACCACCCTTGGTCAAGAGTGCCGTAATGAAATAAATCCTTATTGTTGAGTTGCAGGCGTACTACTCCGTTTTCGTCTGCTTTAGATGAGATTTTCCTCATTGCTGCGTAGCTTTGCACCTTGTCGAGAGTTTTACCCTCTGCACTGATGCCAACTTCAAGATCATATAGATGCGGGCTTTCGGGCGACCATAATTTAACATCGGCCGGCATGTCGACGGTAATTATTTCTCCGGTGAGAGCTTTCCCAGTGGCGACGATATGACCGTTGTCTTTGACAACCACTTCGGCTATATATGATTCGTTATTATTGGCGCAATCTACATTGACTGTCAATATATTTCGGTCTATGTCCGGGATTATTTTTAACCTGTCGATATGTGTTTTATTCACCGGTTCAATCCAGACTGTCTGCCAAATGCCGGTGACAGGTGTGTACCAGATCTGGTGTGGACGGGAGTGCTGTTTCCCGCGCGGCTGGTAGCCCTTGTCAGTAGGATCCCACACCCGCACAACGACCTCATTGTCGCTTTTTGCATTTAAAGCCTGAGTTATGTTGAGGCTAAAGGGGGAATAACCTCCGGTGTGGCTTCCGACTTTCGCGCCATTTATCCATATTTCGGCTTGCCAGTCAACTGCGCCGAAATTGAGCAGAATATCACGTCCATGCCATGATTTAGGTACTTTAAAATTCCGCTTGTACCAAAGAGCTTTGTCAGCGCCGACCTCCTTGCCAACGCCCGAAAGCGCCGACTCAACGCAGAACGGTACAAGAATCTCCCCCTGATATTCCGCAGGCAAAGAAATGTTTTTGTCGACTATGGCATACTGCCACAGGCCGTTGAGATTTTGCCATTCCGGACGTTCCATAATCGGCCTCGGGTATTCTTCCCAGACATGTGATGTGTCTATATCCTCTCCCCATGTAGTCATTATGTGATTTCCTGCTGGTTTATAGGCAGACGCTTCTATGCCCAGCATCACTGTAAGGGCAAGTAAAATCGTGGATTCTGTTCTCATTATGCAATATTGAGGTTTTTGTCTATATTGGTGTTATTATTTGAAATGTTTAGGGATGGGTGAGATATCTCTCAACTTCCGGTTGTTATTTGAGATGGAAAGTTCATTCAGCACGGAAAGAAAGTTCCTGAACGTTTCGGCTGTCAGAACCTATCATTACGATAAATTCCCCCGGCTCGTAATCATACTTTAGATTGGCATCATAATATTTCAGCTTGTCATCTGTGATGGAAAAATGAACTGTCGCTGTTTCGCCTTTGCGGATAAACACTCTTGCGAAATCTTTAAGCTCTTTTATAGGGCGGGCTATTTGAGCCACAGGATCTCTGATATAGAGTTGGACAATTTCGTAGCCGTCGTAGTCGCCGGTATTGGTAACATTTACGGTTGCATCTATACATCCGTTCTCTTGGAGGACAGTGGAGCTTAATGTTGGTTTGCCATAGGCAAAAGTCGTATAACTCAACCCGAACCCGAAGGGATATAGCGGCTCATTGTCCACATCAATGTAATTGGATTGATAGCGATTAAACACGCCTGCTTGTGGATCCGGGCGACTTGATGGCAACCGGTTGTAATGGATTGGAATCTGGCCTTGATGCAGAGGGAATGATGTTGTGAGTTTTCCTTGTGGTATTTTTGTCCCAAAAATCACGTCTGAGATGGCATCTGCCGCCTCGCAGCCTCCGAACCATACGTTCAGGATTGCATCAAGATTCCGGGATTCCCAGTCAAGCACGAGAGGGCGTCCGGTAAAAAGCAAGAGCACTATGGGTTTACCGGTTTCTTTCAGTTTTTCCAAAAGATGACGCTGTGGCGCCGGTATTGAAATATCAGCCCTTGAAGCTGATTCTCCGCTCATATCGCTGCTTTCACCCATTGCGGCCACTATGACATCTGCTTTTGCGGCGATGTGGAGCGCTTCTTGCTCCAATCGTCTGGTATCATGCACAAATGGTATGTAGCGTAGTCCGGTTGCATTCAACTGCATGGTCTCGTCATCATATATGTTGCATCCGCGGGCATATAGGATACGGCCATCCGCTCCGACAGCACCTTGTAGAGCTTCCAGAAGCGAATTGTGTTTATCAGTTTGCGCATGCATGCTCCAGCATCCCACCATATTGTTGGCCGCGTCGGCCAGTGGGCCTATTACAGCAATTTTATCCGTTTTCCTTAAAGGCAAAGTATTTTTGTCGTTTTTTAATAAAACGAAAGTTTCTGTTGCTATTTCTTTGGCCGCCCGCCGGTTCTCAGTGGTGAAAATTTCCGTTTTAGCTCGATCGGGATTGCAATATTGGTATGGATTATCGAATAGCCCGAGTCGTTGTTTTGCTTCCAATACTCTTCTGCATGCTTTATCTATCAGTTTTTCAGATATCAATCCTTTATCTACTGCATCCTTCAGATTTTTGAGATATAACCCTGATACCATATCCATGTCAGTTCCGGCTTCGAGTGCCAATGTGGCGGCATCTTCAATTTTAGATGTACCCATTGCCGCAATGTCAGGGAATGAATTATAATCCGAAACTACAAGTCCGTCGAAGTGCCAGCCGGTTCTTAAAAGGCCATTTATGAGTTTGCCGTCGGCTGTAGCATGTGTACCGTTGATTAGGTTAAAAGATGTCATCAGGGAGGCGCAACCAGCCTTAACTGCAGCTTTAAAGGGAGGCAAGTAATAGTTATACATAGTCACGTCGCTCATATCGACTGGCCGATAATCGCGTCCCCCCTCTGCGGCTCCATATAATGCAAAATGTTTTACACAAGCCAGCAGAGTGCTGTCAGCAGAGAGGTCTTCCCCTTGATACCCTTTTACATAAGCTGCTGCCATCATGCTCCCCAGATATGGATCTTCCCCGGATCCTTCTGCAATCCTTCCCCAGCGCGGATCGCGACAGATATCTACCATTGGGCTGAAGTTCCAGTTTATACCGTCGGCAGTGGCTTCCATAGCCGAGATTTGTGCCATACGTTCTATTGCGGTTGTATCCCATGAGCACGACAGTGCTAATGGAATAGGGAAAATGGTTTCATATCCATGAATGACATCAGCACCGACAAGCAGCGGTATGCCATGCAGGCCACGTTCCACGGCAAGATGCTGAAGCCGTGAAATCTCGTCAACACCTTTGACGTTGAAAAAACCTCCAATTTTTCCTTCAAGAATCAGGCTGTCAAGTTCAGCTCCGAAAATGGTGCCGGTTTGTATGTCGCCGCCTGAAGGCAAATTAAGTTGGCCTATTTTTTCTTCCAACGTCATTCGAGACATGAGATTATCGATAAATGCAGAATCTCTTGACGGGGTTGAGCATGATATGAATAATGCGTTAAGCGTAATCAGGAAGAGGCTCGCCTGTTTCATGTGTGACATTCCGTGTGATTTAATTCTTGGAAATAGTGTCTGATAGCTGTATTTAAATCATATGTGGCGAATCAGAATGTTATAGTATGATTGCCTGAAGAGTAGATTTGCGGAGTGGCACCCTCAACAGGAAGGGTTACTGTTGCGGTTGAGCCTTCAGGAATGGTGAAATTCCATGTGCACAGGTCGCCGTCGTATTTCCATTCACTCTTTATCAGGCCTGCTGCCGAGGCATATCGGGCTTTTAGAGATCCAATACGTTTGTCAGGTACAGGCTTCATGATTATGTGGCGGAAACCGGGTGCATCAGGATCAGCCTGGATACCTGCCATAGTGTTCCACATCCACTGGCACACACAGCCATAGGCATAGTGGTTGAAGCTGTTCATGTCGGCTTCACCCATCCCTTTTTCTATAGTGTAACTGTTCCAGCGCTCCCATATAGTGGTGGCTCCGTTATCCACGGAATATAACCAGCTGGGATTCTTGTGCTGGAGAAGCAGTTCGTATGCAATGTCGGTCATTCCATTGTCGGTGAGAGTAGACATTAAGATTGAAGTGCCGAGAAATCCGGTCTGAAGACAATTGCCATGCTCCTTGAAATTTTGGCGAAGACGCTGCTTCATTTTCTCTTTGGCCGGCCCGGCGATTATATCGGTTCGTAGAGCGAATAGGGCAGGGGTTTGCATGGTATTGAGAATGTCTGTTCGGAAAGTCCCATCGGCTTTTAGGTGTCTGGAACGTACATAGTCGCGGGCCCGCTGCGCCATATTGATATATTTTGAACTGTCGCGGCCTGTGGCGTGTGCCATGTCTGCCATCATGTCTGCGTTGGAAATCCAATAGCATCCCTGTAGGTAGGACCAATATTCACGAGCCTCTGGGCGTTGCACTTTTCGGCCGTCAACTTCGCGGTCAATACCTCCCCCCTTGGTTTCGAGTGGTTCATAACTGAGCCAGTCGGCCCATTGACAGCCATTATTATAGATTGTGAGTGCGTTGTGTTCTGCATTATAACCATCAAGGAGATCCATGTATTTTTCCATAGCTTGCCAATTCTCATTGATGATGGCGGTGTCGGCATACTGTTTCCAAATGATGAACGGCACAATCACGCCGGCATCAGACCAACCCAGGCGTGTGGTCTCGAATGGTTCGAAGCAGTACATTGAGCCGGGAGCTACTGGCGAATAGCCTCCATCGGGATGTTGCGAGTCGCGGAGGTCACGTGTCCATTTGTGGAAAAATTTATCGGTGTCGGCAAAAAACGAGCCGGTTTCGGCAAATACCTGTGTATCGGCTGTCCAGCCGAGACGCTCGTTGCGTTGCGGGCAATCGGTGGGAACGGAGAGATAGTTGGAAAGCTGCCCCCAGCGAGTGTTGGAGATGAGGCGGTTTATATCGGCATTGCCGGTGGTTATGGTCCCGGACTCCATTTCCGACGAGATGGAAGTAACGGGCAGCGACTTCACCGACTTGATAGTGACTGGCGCATCTGCAGTAAGAGTGAGATACCTGTAACCGTAGAATGTGCAGTCTGGTTTGTAACTTACGGTTCGTCCTCCATGACCGAAAATATAGTCGAGTCGAAGAAAATCTTTTCCAAGGCGAAGATTACGTAGGTGGGCTGAGCCTTCGGGCCCATCCATTCCCCGGCTGTAGGCACCGTTACCGTCATTTAGGATTTCTGCGAAATGACATGCAAGTTTTGTGCCTTCTGGAGCGCTGAATTCAAACACGGGTATGGCGGCGGCATTTTGGCCGAAGTCTACCACAAGGGTTTCGCCTGGATTTACTATTATGTTTTTGCCGGTGGGATAGTCGCGTCGTATTATGACTTTGCCGTAATGAGTGTCATCCGCGTCGGCTATTCCTTCCCAGATATAAGCGTTACGGGGTGAGAGCATCAAGTCCGGTCGGATGTAGACCTCGGCTCCGTCGGAGGGGAGAATTTCACCGTCAAAGCGGGTATAGATTTCGGCATTTCCGAATGACGAGGCAGTTTCGTATCCCATTGGTATGCGGGCGTCGTATGCTTCTCCGTCGTAAATGCCGGCATGGGTAACTGGACCCGCTACGGCTGCTTTCCATGACGTGTCGGTGCCCCTACGGATAGTAGTGCCGTCATCGTAGGTGATTTCCACAACAGAACGGAACGCAGGTTTGCCACCGGTCATCCCTATAGTGCCACTTGGCGTGGCGATGCGGTCTGCCCACCATCCCGGAGTGGATTGCACGGCGAGCCTGTTTACGGCACCCTTTTTTCTGTTTATAGCATCAGTGATATCGTAAGTGAACGCCCGGCGAGTTTTCACCAGATGGGTGAATCCAGGCCTGAGCACTTCAGTTCCTACAGGTTTACCATTGGCATAAAGTTGATATACACCAAGTCCGGCGGTCATCCATACCGCTTTCTTCACTTTTTTATCGTTGGGGAGGTCAAGACAGAACCAGCTTGCGCCGTCGGCAGCGCGTTGGCTTCTGTCGTCGGTCATGGTAGTTTTTTCCGGCGCTCCGGGCACGGCAATCCATTTGGAACAGTTCCATGCGTCACTGGGAAGTGCGTCAATGCGGTGTCCCACTGTTTCTGGTAAAGCCGGTACGGCGGCTTGAACTGTACCTATGCCTATTGTTGCACCGATGGCGGCAATGATGATAAATCTATGCATGAGTATGAGTTGGTTTATTTGTTTTACTTTGCTTATTAAAAAATTGCCTTTTGGGTCTTATTGCCTTGCTGGCGGATATAAATTCCTTTTGCGGGATGTTGTACTTTTCGGCCCATAAGATCATAGAATAATGTCGGAGCATTCATATCGTCGTTGCGAATACCATCTATGTTTGTGATATTGTCTTTTGTCACGCTGACGGTCATTGCCGACGGATTTACTGTTACGGTATATTTTCCTGCGTTGCCGATTGTCCATTTGTTGCTGATGTTATTTGCATCAGTGATGTTGAACGCCATCTCACCGCCTGTTATTCCGGTGGCGGGTACGGCCACATCCTCCTGAGCGGGAATATAGCAGGGATATGCCTCGGTCTGAGGAGTAATCATGAAACTGCCGGCGAGGTCTCCGCCCCAGACAAAGGTACCGTCTTCCTCGGCTGTCATTTCATTGTAGTTGCCGTTACATGCTACATACAGTTTCTCAATAGGATCAGGGTTGTATGTACGGGTTGTAAATGTATTGTTGTTGAGATCTGCCGACACGGTATAGTAACCTGCAAATGTATTCTTCATAGTGCAGCCGCTACCAAACTTCAGCGTGTTATTCGAGTAGCTGGCGAGGCCGAATATTGCATCACCTTCTCCGGGGGCTATTGTTGTTGTCCACCCGGCTGTGGCTGCAAAGGTGAACGCATCCCCGGCCGGGAAATACCCCTTATGGGAGAATACACGGTTCCCCTCGTCAGTCATCTGAACAAACTTGAACTCTGAATTTGAATCTGCGAAATACAGGTTGTTGAGGAGAACACTTATTGTGCTGTTGGCAACATCGACGGTCAGTATATAATTGTTCGTTTCTTCCGACTGAATCTGGTAGAAACAGTTGCCCGGGCGGCCTGTTTCATAATAGTTTAAGCTTGTGTTTGAAACGCCCCAGCAATTGATGGTGGCGTTTTCGGTACCAAGCGCCTGTGCGTCAGTGCCGCATATAGCGGGATTTTCGGCATAAATTTGGAGAGCTCCGGGGGCACCGGCTTTCAGTTCGCCGACATAACGGTAGACCCCGTTGCCAAGATTTTCCATCGCGGTGGCGTTTTGTACCTCCCATCCTCCGGGTGTGGCATCACCGTAAAGATAGAGAGACTCTGGATATGTAACCGATTCGATCGTCATTGTGCTGAGGTCTGCCGGCATCACGATGTTGTATGTCACAGCCTGTCCGTTTCCGCTAACCTGGAATCCCTGACCGTCTTTAATTTCCATTGGTACAGTCTTGCCTACAGTCTGCATCAGATATTTGCTGTTGAAGGCATTGCCTGTTTTCAAGTCCTCAGGCAATGGATCTGTGAAAGCAGCTGCGAGGTCGGGAATACGGGCAGAGGCATTGCGGGCGTTGTTGTCTCCGCTTTCGATACCATCGGTAAACATCAACCATGTGGCCGTGCCGTTGCCGAAACGCACTGAAAATCTGAAATTGCCGTCGTCGCAACGGTCGATGATATAGGGCTTAGCGGCATTCCATCCGGGAGTAATGCCGTTCATCTCAATGTTGTCTGAGCATAGAAAGGCAAGTTGCCGGTAAATTTTATTATCTTTTTGAGGAGCAGTGATTTTAATATCATCAAGATATATGGTTTTGCCCGATGCCGTTTTATCGCCGGAAGGAGTGATCATGAGCCAGTTGAGGCGACTCCAGTCAAATCCGGCTTCACCTTCGTCAGGCTGGTCTTTCCATTCACCGTCGCATCCGTGATACTGCATCTCGCTGAGCGGAATTGAGATTTTGTGCCATTCGCCGTCGGGCGAGAGCTGTTGTGCCGCCAATGTGTTCCCATCCGATGAAACTGTGGCTGACATACGCCACTGGCGTGGAGCTCCGTCAACGTAATGCTGGAAATAGAACTCAAGCGACTTGATTTTATCGGTTGTACGGGCCATGAATTCGAGATTCGCCCCGGAAGCCTGCAAGTTGCTTGCATTGACAGGAAGCCACATTTCAAACCATACGCCGCCGTTTGGATTCACTACATTATAGCGGATACATTCATTGCCTTCGGCGGGATTGTCTGTGCAATAATAATCAAGATATTTGTCACCGCCATTTTTGTCGGTCCGTATATTGCACCACGACCCCGTGCCGTCACTGTATATTGTAAGCGGATGCTGACCGGAAGCGAATCCCTCCGGGAGATTCACGCCCATAGCTTCCATCATTTCAGTGTCAAGCTGAGAGGAAATCTGAGCACCGGTGAATATGCTGAAATTTATCAGTTGCTGGTCGTTGTATTGCCATAGTGTCCACGGGATGTTTTTTTCCGCAAGTATGTTGCCAACGGCCTTATACCATCTGTATCTATCGGCCGGTTTTGCGGAATTGAGAACCCCCAGCTCTCCACAAAACAGCAACTTACCATGTTGAGTAGCCCATTCGGCCGCCTTGGTTATATCTTCTCTGATCTTATCGGCTGTGGCATCGTTAGGATAATTGTTATAAAGATAGGTCAGATATGGTTCATTCTGCCAATGCGGGTGAATTTCGGGCATACGTGAGGCATCATATGGAAACGGATATCCTGAAAGGTATTTGAGGTTTTCGTCCCAATAAGCATCCTGATGAGTAAACATAAGTGGATTGTAGTAGTGAAATGTATAAATCACACGTGGATCATCATATTCAGGCAATTCACTTAATCTTTCAGGATAGCATCCCCATGGTGTAGCTATGAGAATGCGTTCGGTGTCGCAAGAGCGGATAGCTTTTATTATGCGGCCCTGCATTTCGGGCCAGTTATTTTGCAGATAGTCTCCGAATGGTTCGTTAAAAAGTTCAAGAACTATTTTATCACGTCCTTTATAGCGTAGAGCAAGTTGTTTCAGACATGAGGTAATAAGAGCCTCTCCATCTTGCGGAAAGGTCTCGACAGACAAGCTATGATGATCAATGATTACCCATAGGCCACGGCTTGTAATACGGTTGACTACATCATCAAGATAAGCCAGATAGCTATCGCTGATTCGATAGTCGGGAGCAGACCCTATATTTGAGTGGAAGTTGACAGGCAGGCGAACAACATCCATTCCGAGTGAGCATAAATTGTCTAATTCACTGTCTTTAATCTTATCGGGATTGACCTGTGAGACATGCCTGTCAAACCATCCGTTGATGTTGACTCCTTTGTGAAACGGAACTTCCAAAAGCGGTTCGATTGTTTCTGATTGTGACAATGAAGCCATCTCGGCGCCCTTAGCCTGGAAATTTTCCGGGCTAAAGGGCACTGAGAGGGCAAATAAAAAACTAATGGTACTATGAATCTTACCTATTGAAAACATGTTGCGTTTAGAATGATATTTCAGTAATTGCCTTACTCTTATTTAATGATAATCTTACGTACTGATGTGCCTTGCACACGAATATAGATTCCCTTTGAGGGATTCTGCACTTTTCGGCCATATAAATCGTAAAATGCTGTCGGGAAATCGTTATTGTCTACATTTATTTCGTCAATACCGGTTGTGTAGCCTTTTGTTACATTTACAGTCATCGTTTCAGGATTTACTGTTACGGTATATTTCCCTGCGTTGTCGATGGTCCACTTGTGGTTTATGTTATTTGCATCAGTGATGTTGAACGCCATCTCGCCGCCTGTTATTCCGGTGGCGG
>ERZ779956.583-NODE-583-length-19431-cov-3.289224_pt1 | contig 19431 bp, 15 predicted proteins | sample MGYA00511940_ERZ779956 | MGnify/ENA primary metagenome ERZ779956 (study PRJEB29588, sample SAMEA2154992) | human gut metagenome | biome: human gut; feature: human-associated habitat; material: faeces | place: Denmark | collected 2008/2010 ...
TAGCCCTTGCGGGCTACCGGCTGCATTTGTTTATGTCTTGGATTTATGTCAGGGCACCACAACCTTAGCTGTAAGGTTTCCGGCAGTTACCACATAGATTCCTGCGGGAAGTGTCACTGTGGCATCGCCGTCGGCTGCATAAAGCACGCGCCCATCGGCCGCATTCACAGTCACATGGTCGGTGGCCTTGGCACCGGTCACCATGATGCTGTGCTTCTTAACCTTGATTGCCAATCCGTTGCCATCGGCGAATACCGAACCGATGCCGGAAGTGGCAATATCGGCAGCGTTCGAGGCTGCTGAAAGACCTCGGTTGTAGTTCACGACAACATGATATGTATGCGCTCCGTTTCCTGCAGTGGCATCTGTAAACGCGGGAGCCGTAAGCAGAGCGGTGTTCAGCTTCACGCCGTCGCGATAAACGTCATATCCGGCAATCTCGAGAGTGGTGTTGGCCACCTTCATCTTCACGTCGTCGAACATGAGCATGTATCCGTCGCCCCCTGCGTTGCATGCACGGATGGCAAGACGTTTTGCCCCGGCCGGCAGCTGGAAGTCGTAGAAAGTGTACTCGGCATTTCCGAGAGCGTCAACCTTCTGCGGCACTTCAATCGGACCGTCGGCACAGAGGGTCACGAAATCGGCCGGGTCTGTGGAATTCTTCAAGGAATAAAGAACCTCCATTTTGTCAGGAAAATCTGGATGATAGCTGCGCGCATAGAACGACACTGTCTGTGCCTCCCCGTTAAGTTCGGGCGAAATGGCCCAGTCATCCTGCTGAGCGGAGTAGCTCAGGATGAACACCGCTGCCATGCTCCGGCTTCCTGAATGTGCGCCGAACAAAGGCTGCAGAGCAGGATTGTAGTAAATTATCTCCTCGTCCTCATTGTCGAACACGAAGAACGAATGGCGTGTACGCATACCCACGGCATCGGGCATACCCACGGCATCAAGATTACCTATCTGCTGGTCGTCGCGGTCAATCATGGTCCAGCCTTCCACCTCGTCGGTCCAGGGCGTTGCATCCTCGAAATCCTCGGTCTCCTTGGCATCGAAACCGGCGGTGGAGGGTGCACTCCATGTCAGTTCAACACCTGCGCCGGAACGTTCAGCCTTGAGATCGGCCACAGCAGGCCAACGCGGCAGCTTGAGTTCAGGCAGCGCAGCGGGAGTGACGTTGTTGGAAGCATCGGCATCGTTGGCGATGTTCACCTCGGCCGTGAACGCCGGATTCTCGCCGGTGAGCGGGCTGAGCGTGCAGCTGAACGGCACGATTGTCTCAGCACCTGATGCGAGCTGACCTTCGGGAGTGACGGTTGCAACGGTCTCGCCGTTGAGCTTGAGGCTTACGGAATAGCCTTCGGCTGGTTTGCTGCCGAAATTGGCCACCGTGGCGTTGAGCTTGAACGGAGTATCGATCTCAACACGTGCGGGAGCGGTAAGGCGCGTAGCTGCAAGATCGGTGTCGGGCATGTTGCCTATGCGCAGATTGTCAAATGCCATGTTGTAGTGGCTGTTGATATAAGTGCGCACTATGAAGTAGACAGTCTGCCCTTTCACCTGTGTGAGCGGGAAGTGAGCCAGATTCCATCCGTCGGCATAACCGTCGGCATGATCCACCAGACCGAGGCTGGTCTGCTTGCCGTCAGGCGTTACTGCAAGCACCTGGAAGCGGTTGGTCTCGTTCGAGGACAACACATAATGATAGAATGAGAGCACCGGATTTTCCACACCCTCAAGGTTCACCTTACCGGTATAGAACGCCGGCTTGGCATACTGGGTGGGGCAATAGAGGTAGAGGAACGCATCGTCGCCATCCTGGGCGTTTATGCCTGCTGTCTCGAATTTGCCTACCGTCCATTCCGAATAGCTTCCTTCGGGAGCGAGGATACCGACAATGTTGGCGGCACGCTGCTCATCGGTGTAGCTCTGTGCATACGGCACTGCGGCACTGCGTCCTACGGGAGTCATCTCGCAACGTGGCATCTCCTCCGACGGCAGTCCGAGATTCAGGGCCTCGACATAGAGGATGGCGAAAGCTGCCTCGGTGGGTTCGCAAACTTTTATTGTGGCCTGGGTTGTCGAAACAGGGGCGTCGAGCACCTCGACGGCGCTGTTGCCGCTACCACGTGTATAAACCATGTAGGTAAGGTTCTCAGGCTTGATTTCCTTCCCTTCAACGGTCTTGGCAGGGGCTGTCCAGCTAAGCTGCACAGTGCCCGGTACGTCGGTTTCCACAACCTTGATATTGCTTACAGGTTCAGGAGCCACCGGGCCGACATATACACTCGCCTTGACCTTACGCCCTGCGGAGTTTCCGTCAGCGCTCGCGGTCTGGAATTCATATGTGTAGGTTCCGGATTCCGGTATGTCATTGTCTGTGAACGTAAGGCGTGCGCCGGGCTGCTCGGAGGCGAACACCTTCACAGGTTCATCCTTTCCGGCACGTGTCACAGTAACCTTGCATGCACCTTCGAGTGCGGTGCCCGACACATTCACAGCGGGGACATTGAATGCGCCCTGAAGTGTGAGATGTCCGTCGGCATCGGGTGTAAGCTCGATAGAGGTAACTTCGGCAGGCGAACCGGCGGTGAGCGGAGCGCTCATTGTCACCTCATCCACACGGATCATGAAACAGGGAGCGGGGCTCACAGCATGCCAGCCGATAAAGTAGTTTCCGCTTTCCGTGGGTTTGATGGTTACGGTCTTTACGGTAGCTGTGGTCGGGTCGTTGGCAAGCTCTTCCTCGGCAATGAGGGTGGTTGTCATTGCGGCAGGATCGGCTGCTGTACCCATGGCCAAAGCATAGCGCTCCTTGTACATGGTGCTTCCAGCGCAGATGCGGAACGAGAATTCATATATCTTTCCGGCCTCGAAATGGAACGCCGGAGTTATGAGCCAGTCGTTATTGGCGCCCTCATTCACAAAGTCAACCTTGAAGCATTTATAGTACGAGGTGTAATACCAGTACGAATTGTCATCATTGAGGTTGAATGTGGAATAAAGGTCGCTGTCGGGCTTGTCAGTGTCGAATGTGCAGGCATAGGGAGGTGTGATTGCGCCGATGCCGGCCACACATTCTGCCACGGCGGATTCTTTTCCATCATACACCGCTGTCACGGAGTACATGAGTTTCACATATGTGTCAGGTGTGGTGGGAGTGTCAGTGTACGATGTGCCGGTAACGCCGGTGGCAACCGTCTTGCCGTTGCAAGTGATGTTGTATGTGACATCAGCGGGCGAGATATAGCCGCCGTCGGCCGATGCCGTTACAGCATCCCACGAAAGCGTCACCGTCCCGTCGCCGTTGACTTTTGCCGCCACGGACGCAGGTGCGACAGGCACACCTTTACCAACGAAAAGATCCACCTGCTTGCGTGCTCCGTTGCCGACACCGTTGGTGGCGAAAGCCGTGAACGCATGCATCCCTTCAGTGGTGAGTGTGACTGTTCCCTTCACCTCCGCACCTTTGGCAGCAGTGCCCTGAGCCTCGGTGACGCCGTCGACCATAAGTGTATAGCTCATTGTGCCTTCTGCTTCCGAACCATCGACATTTTCCGTAGGCATCGTAAGGGTATAGGCCGCAGTCATGCTTCCGTTCGGAGCTTCAACCGAAAGCTGAGGTGCAGCCGGTGCGAGGGGTTCCGCTCCGGTGCTCGTCACCGTAAGGCACGTGAGCTGCTCGCAATCGGGGAAATTCAGGGCCAGCTCGGCTGCGGCGGTGGCCGGGTCAATGGTCCAGAGAGCACCGGTGCCGGTCACAGGCGAATAAGCGAAAATGATTTTACCGGCCTTGTTGTCGAAAGTTGCACTGGTGGTGTAGTACGGACGCAGTCCGGTGTCGCCCACCACCTCCATGTCGCCGGTGGTCTTGTTTATCTTCACAAGATTTCCGTTTTCAAGAATGGCATAGAACTGGCCGCTGTCATCGCAGGCCACGCCCCACATCTTTTCATCCTCGGAAAGCACCTTGATGGAAGTTGAAACTCCGGCAGCGTAATTGGCTGTAGCCCAATTCAGAGTGGCGCCGTCGGCGTCATAATAACAGCCATAGACAATTCCCGAAGTGGGATCTACGGCATTGTCGGTGCAGAGAATCGAGAAATCAGCTTCGTCCACCGGATCTGCAAGCTCCCAGGTGTCGGTGTTGTAGACATCAAGATAGGGTATCACATAACCCATGCCCCAGTTCACCATTCCGGCGAGATAAAACTTGCCGTTACCGTCGTCATACCCGCCATATTCAGCCATCACATTGTAGCCGATAAGCTCAAAAGCGCCACCTTCGGTGGTAGGCACTTTATAAAGACCGAGATCAAGCATGAAATTCTGCGAAGAGATTACGCTGGCCCTGAGCTCCAGTCCTTCGGTTATCGCACTGGCACGCATCGGCGCAGCCGAACGGCGCGCGGGAGCCACAGGTTTCACCAGCCGAAAAGGCGCATTGCCCACAAGCCCCTTGGCTGCCACATCATTACTGTGGACACCATTGCGGACCACGGCACGGTGTTTCATCGTCACCCCTCGGGAAAAATCGGCCGCTTCGGTTATGTCGGCCGTCACTCTTTTGGCACCCATAAGCGGCGCGACACCACGAGGTGCACCCGTCGCCGAGGCCATCACCACGGCGATCATCGCCGCAAGCGTCAGCTTTCTTACATTCATGAGGTTAAAGAAATTTATGTTAATGTATCTATGTCCACCTGCAAAAATAGCACTTTTTTCATTTCCGACACATTTTGCAACACATAAATCTCTTTTAGCCCTCAAATTTATATCATTTTGCTGCCACTTCCACCCTTATCCCCATCCAATTTTTAATCTACATTAATTAGTATCCCTCATAATCTGAGCCATGCGTTCGTCGCCCGGCTCCTCCATCGACGTCAGTCGATAACTATTCATTTCTTTCTGCGAGAGCGCTTTCGCGGTTACAGCTTCCGACATAGTATAATCTTTTCTTATTCAACGCCAACCTTTAGCTCTCGATAGGTCAATAGCGAATGTCGGCCAATGGCCGGTTCGCGATGCCGAAGGCAATTGAATCTATCGCAAAATTATAAAAACTTAATCAAATCAGCAACTTGTAAAAAGAAGTCGTTTGACCTGTGGTCAAACGCCTTCTGATTACGGATAAGCGACATGAAATAGTAAAATTTTCGGAGCTTAATCCTATTGTATAGGATTTTCTACCTGAAATTTTACCATAGTACACTTTTTTGTTCATGAAAAATGGTTCGGAATAAAGACAGCCGGCCACGTTTGTACGCAGCCGGCTGCCCGTGTTTATCTTGATTATCTGTCAATATCAATTTATTTCACTTCCTCAGATCTACCATATCTGAATATTAATACTTTAGCATTGTATGATCCAAATATGGATATTCAAGTTCTTTGCGATTGAAGATTGTTATTGGTGCAAAGCGGCTTCGCCGATAACATAGGAATGACATCGGTTACTTCGTCGTTTTGAGTCTCATCTTGTTTCTTCCCATTCCTTTTTAACTCGCTCGACTTCCGCTATCAACTGCTGCTCTGTGGGAAGATAGAGTTGATATTTTGATGCAACAATAGTGTTATTGTCCGAGGGAAGGGTCATCTTAACCAATGTGTCGTTTTTGGCAGTGCATAGTAATATGCCGATTGTGGGATTCTCCTCCGGTAGTTTCTCAGTACGGTCGTAGTAATTGACGTACATCTGCAATTGTCCCAAATCCTGATGAGTTACCTCGCCTGTCTTTAACTCAAAAATCACGAACCGGCGAGCAAGACGGTTGTAAAAGACTAAGTCGATGAAAAACTCGTCATCTTCGAGTAATATCCTTTTTTGCCTGGCGACGAAAGTAAAGCCATTGCCCAATTCAAGTATAAATTCTTGTAAATGATTGATTAACTCTGTTTCAAGGTCACTCTCGTAGTAATGTGCTTTCTTTTCCAAACCCAGGAATTCCAAAACCATAGGATCCTTGACAATTTCCTGCGGTGCTTCGGGCGCTCTCTCTTTCCTTGCCATGGCAAGAACCGATTCTTTGTCGTTACTGAGAAGCAAACGCTCATAGAGCATAGAATTGATCTGACGTTGCATCTGGCGTGCAGTCCAGCAATTACTTGCCGCTTCAAGCTCGTAATATTCACGTTTGTCTTTGTCAGAGATTGCTATAAGTAACTTATATTGACTCCAGTTAAATTGCGTCCGCAGTGTGGACGCAATTGGAAATTCAATATAAAATTGTCTTGCACGTTCTAATTGGCGCTGTCCAAAACCACTTCCGTATTCGGGTTCTATCTCTTGAGCAAGAGTCTTTATAAGACCTTTACCATACTCAGCACGCGCACTCCCACCTTGTTCTTCCTCTACTATACGGCGACCTATTTGCCAGTACATTTGTACACGGCAGAAATCGACAGAACGTACAGCGTTTGTTCTTGCCGATTCAATAATCGAGCGTATTTCAGATACTAAATCTTTCATTTTTTGTTGTTTTGTAGCTTTCCCTTCCGGAAGGCAACCTCCCGCATAATCTGAGCCATATGCTCATCGCCAGGCTCCTCCATCGACGTCAGCCGATAACTATTCATCTGCTCTTTCGACATAATATGATCTTTTATTATCCAACGCTAAAGTTACGAAAATTTCCGAACCAAATCCCCGGCAAGACTGATTAAAATGAAACATCATAAGTGTTGGGTATTTTAGGTAACAATCACTGCGCTACAAAACAACAACAATCCGGGGAAGAGAATCCTGGCGGACAGGACTCTCTTCCCCGGATGTGTTCTATAAGAGTTTCAGCCACGGCTGTTTTGCGGCCGAAGTTTCAGTGACGCATCATGCCGGAGGTGATGGGCGGCGTATCACGCCGGAGTCCATTTGCAGCGGACAGGCGACACGATGGCACCTTCCTTTTTGAGCTGTGCGAACACTTTGTCTACCACCTTGCGGTCCAGACCAGTGAGCTCGGCCACTTTGCCGGCATTCACAGGTTCGCCGGCCTTGCGCATTGCTTCAAGAACTACATTTTTCTCGTCCATAATTCTATCTGTTTTTTGATTGTTTCGTAAAAATAGCACTTTTTTTGTTCCTGACAAAACGGTTCGGGATAAAGACAGCCGGCCACGTTTGTGCGCAGCCGGCTGTCCGTGTTTATCTTGATTATCTGTCAGACATCAATTTATTTCACTTCCTCGAAGTCTACGTCGGTGACACCGTCGTCGGCTGGGCCGTGGCCGGCTGCGCCGCCCTGAGCACCACCCTGGAAGGGAGCGCCCTGCTGGCCGGCTGCACCGCCCTGAGCCTGGGCCTGTGCGTTGAGGATATCCTGCTGGGCTGCACCGAAAGTGGTCTCGATCTCCTTGATGGCAGCATCGATGGCAGCGAGATCCTGAGCCTTGTGGGCCTCTTTCAGTTTGGCCACTGCAGCCTCGATGGCAGCTTTCTTGTCGGCAGGAATCTTGTCGCCGAGGTCGGCGAGCTGCTTCTCGGTCTGGAATACGATGGCATCAGCCTGATTGAGTTTGTCGATACGCTCTTTCTCCTTGGCATCGGCAGCGGCATTGGCCTCGGCCTCATCCTTCATACGCTTGATTTCTGCGTCGGTCAGACCGCTCGAAGCCTCGATACGGATGCTCTGCTCCTTACCGGTTGCCTTGTCCTTGGCCGAAACATTGAGGATACCGTTGGCATCGATTTCAAATGTAACCTCAATCTGAGGTATACCGCGGGGAGCGGGAGCGATGCCGTCGAGGTGGAATTTGCCGAGGGTCTTGTCATCCTTTGCCATGGGGCGTTCGCCCTGAAGCACGTGGATTTCAACCGAAGGCTGATTGTCGGCAGCGGTCGAGAAAGTCTCGCTCTTGCGGGTAGGAATGGTTGTATTGGCCTCGATAAGTTTGGTCATCACGCCACCGAGAGTCTCGATACCTACCGACAGAGGCACAACGTCGAGCAGAAGCACATCCTTCACGTCGCCCGAAAGCACACCGCCCTGGATGGCAGCACCTACAGCCACAACCTCATCGGGGTTCACACCCTTCGAAGGAGCCTTGCCAAAGAATTTCTCCACAATGGCCTGGATGGCGGGGATACGTGTAGAACCGCCCACGAGAATAACCTCATCGATATCCGAAGCTTTCAGACCGGCATCCTTCAGAGCCTGCTCGCAGGGAGCGATGGTGGCATTGATGAGCTTGTCGGCAAGCTGTTCGAATTTTGCGCGGGTAAGGGTCTTTACAAGGTGCTTGGGCACACCGTTCACCGGCATGATGTAAGGAAGGTTGATTTCGGTCGAGGTGGTCGACGAAAGCTCGATCTTGGCTTTTTCGGCAGCCTCTTTCAGACGCTGGAGTGCCATCGGGTCCTGACGGAGGTCAACGCCTTCATCCTTGATAAACTCGTCGGCAAGCCAGTCGATAATCACGTGGTCGAAATCGTCGCCGCCAAGGTGGGTGTCACCATTGGTCGACTTAACTTCAAACACGCCGTCGCCAAGTTCGAGGATGGAGATATCGAATGTACCGCCACCGAGGTCGAACACCGCGATTTTCTGATCCTTGTTGCTCTTGTCAAGGCCATAGGCCAGAGCGGCTGCAGTAGGCTCGTTCACGATGCGTCGAACAGTAAGACCTGCAATTTCGCCGGCCTCCTTAGTGGCCTGACGCTGAGAATCGTTGAAGTAGGCAGGCACCGTGATCACGGCTTCCTTCACCTCCTGGCCCAGATAATCTTCGGCGGTTTTCTTCATCTTCTGAAGAATCATTGCCGAAATTTCCTGAGGTGTGTATTCGCGGCCGTCGATGTCGACACGCGGAGTATTGTTGCTGCTGCGCACCACTTTGTAAGGCACGCGCTCAATTTCTTTCTGAACCTGGTCGAATGTCTCGCCCATGAAGCGTTTGATTGAATAGACTGTACGGCCGGGATTGGTAATGGCCTGACGTTTTGCGGGATCACCCACTTTGCGTTCGCCACCGTCAACGAAAGCCACCACGCTCGGGGTGGTGTTTCTGCCCTCGCTGTTGGGGATGACAACGGGATCCTTACCTTCAAGCACTGCAACGCACGAGTTGGTTGTACCTAAGTCGATACCTATGATTTTTCCCATAATGATATAAAGTTTTTATTTGTTATTTTCTTTGTTTTGGTTGATTTGTGAATACTCTCGAACAGCACGCCCGTCGGCCGGGCATCGCCGCTCGAATTCAAATAGAAAACAAATGTTATGCCAAAAAGGTTGGGATGCGCTCTAAATTATGGTATGGGCCATGCATGCTGCCGCACGTGTCAGTTTTGGCAGTTGCATGGCCCGCAAGTGTGACAAATTTGGCAGACAACGCCACTGACACGGCGTCAGCAGCAGTCAGGCGCCACAAAATGGTGATGATGTGTGCCGCATTCGTGCAGGGTTCTGTCAACAATCAGATGCCGGTTGGCCATCGTGGAAATCACGCTCAGCTCATGGCTCACAAGCAGAATGGTGGTGCTCGGCGCAACTTCTTCCAGAATGCCGTAGATGCGCTCCTCAAAATGCTTGTCAAGATAGCTCAGCGGCTCATCGAGCACCAGCACCCCGGGACGTGAAATCAATGCACGGCCCAGCAGCGCCCGTTGCAGCTGTCCGCCCGACAGTTCGCCGATCGAAGCGCCGGCCTTATCCTGAAGTTCCACCATGCCGAGAATCTCTTCCACACGCCGGCGGGTCTCTGACTCAGACAATGCCGCCTGCGCCATCAGTCCGGATTCCACCACATCCTTCACTGATATAGGGAAACGGGCATCTATCATGTTCTTCTGCGGCAGGTAGCCGATGGGCAACCGCTGGCATTCGGCTCCTCCGTCGTAATATTTCACCCACCCCGAAGTAGGCTTCAATAATTTAAGTATGATGCGCAGCAAAGTAGTCTTTCCACCCCCGTTGGGGCCGGTGATAGCCATGAAATCACCGCGGTTCACCGCAAGCGACACATCATTGAGAATATCCTTGCCCTGGCGCATCATGCCGATGCCTTCCAGTCTGATAATGGCGTCATTCATAATGGTACAACTAATCGGACAAAACAATCGCGAACCGCGGGTCAATGAGCCGGAGCGGCAACAGCGTTCACCACCTTCTCCATCTCTTCCTCCCAGTCCGAGCTCATCACATCTATTTCAACAGGACGCACACCCAGTTCAGCCGCCACCGTCACTGTCTGTGCAGGGTTCACCCCTTTTGCCACAAACAGCGCCCGGGCGCCCTGACTGCGGGCCTCCTCAATAACATCGCGTAGCCTGAGCGAAGAATTTTCCTTATTGTCCACGTTCAGGGCAATCTGACACAAGCCGTTTTCACGAGCAAAATAGCTCAACGCCGGATGCCACACCACAAAAGCAGTCCCTTCCTTGCGGGCCATGCGCTCCGACCACACACCGGCCAAAGAGTCGAGCCGCGCTTGCAACACCCGTCCGCGATCCCGATAGTAGCCACAGTGTTCCGGATCGGCCGAAACAAGAGCATCAACCACATTCCCGGCTATTACACGGGCGTTTTCAACCGACGACCACACATGCGGGTCAGCCTCACCGTGCGCATGCGTTTCACCTCCGGAGGCTGCACTGTGGCCTTGGTGGGCGGCATCGTGCGTACCATAAATCAGCCTGACTCCATCCGATACACCAAAGCGGAGTGTACTCTCGGAGCCGGCGTTCCCAATCCGTTTTTCAAACGGGAGCAGCCCGGTTGTCAGCAACACATCTGCAGAGTGTATCTTTTTCATGGCCGTAACGCCCGGCTCGAATGTCTCGGGATCGGCGCCGCGAGGCATCACCACAGAAATGTTCACTGAATCCCCGCCTATGGCACTTACAAAATAACGCAGCGGCTCAATGCTGACAGCCACGTCCAACCGATCTCCGCCATCGGATAAATCAGTCTTTCCCCCATTACATCCGGCAAGCGCCACGGCACCAACCACTGCCGGTAAAACTACACGGCAGACTGCTATTACCATTGCCTTTATTCTAAGTTTCATATCACTTTTTCTGTCATTTTTATAACGTGCAACTTACTTCCGCACACGCGGTGTCAGGCGCAATATTTTTAATTTCTGCGAGCCACACACACAAATTTAACAACAAATTTAATATATGGCACCATTTTGTAATCAATGCAATATAAAATTGTGACTAAAATCTATTTTATATATCAACACTATTTTATATCTTTGCATTGTATATTCTTCGGCATCTACCCAAATCCGGACGGTAACTAAAGGGTCCCAACAATTAATACCACTGAATTATGGCACGATTGAACATCGACAATCTCGACACCAAAATCCTGCAGATGTTGGTTGACAATGGCCGCAAGCCATTTCTTGAGATAGCACGCGAGTGCGGCGTTTCCGGGGCAGCTATCCACCAGCGTATAGCCAAATTGCAGGCGACCAACATTCTTGAAGGGTCTCGCGCCCTCATCAAACCCACCACATTAGGCTACGACACATGCGCATTTGTGGGTGTGTTTCTGAAAGAGCCCGACAAATTTAATGAATTTGTAGAAAACCTGAAAAATGTACCCGAAGTTGTGGAATGCCATTTCACCACCGGGCAGTACGACATGCTCATCAAAATGTATGCCCATGACAATGAGCACCTGCTGCACCTGATTCACGAAAGGCTGCAGCCGCTCGGAATCCTGCGCACCGAGACACTTGTATCATTCCGCGAGGTGTTCTCCCGCGCACTCCCCGTAAGCACCGACCCCTCCTGACATCGCTCCGACACGATAGACCGACCTGACTTACAACATTTCTCAATCACCCGTTACATCTCTCACCCATAAGGCGGCGTACCATCATTCTATGGCCCGCCGCCATTATTTTAATTTTATCCGGATATTTAGCAGACTGGCAGCCCTGCCAATCAGACAACCGCACCGCACCCCCTCGCCACATAAACACAAAATCTACATCAGGCCCAAACTTTCAGGCAAATTTGGGGTTAAAAATTTGGCGGTTGTAATCATTAATTTTACCTTTGCGATGCTGTACAGACAAGCCCCTGCAACGCCTGTGCCACCGCAACCGCTCTCCTCATTGATTTTTAAAGACAAACACCCCATGATATTCAATTTCAGAATTGTTTCCGACGAAGTAGACAACTTCAAACGCGAAATCAAAATTGACGCCGACGCATCGTTCCTCGACCTCAAAAATGCCATTTGCGACAGCGTGGATTATGACAAAAACGAAATGTGCTCATTCTTCATCTGTTCAGACAACTGGGAAAAAGAGAAAGAAATCACCCTTGAGGACATGGGTAGCGACTCCTCGGAGGACGTCTACCTCATGGAGGACACCCTTCTGTCCGACCTCATCGACGATGAAGGCCAGCGCCTGCTGTTCACCTTCGACTACATGACCGACCGCTCTTTCTACATGGAGATGAAGGAACTTGTCCCCGGCAAGAACCTCAAGGATCCTGTTTGCTCGCTGGCACTCGGCAAAGCGCCCGCACAGTCTGTCGACCTCGACGAATTCGAGGCAAAGACCGACGCCAAGGCCAAAGCGGCAGCCGACGACATCGACGAAGACTTCTACGGATCAGAATCGTTCAACGACGACGAGTTCGACATGGAAGGATTCGACGAAATGACCTTCGACCAGTAACGTGTCTCCCTATCTTCGGTAAATGGAGCACAACCGCGAACTCGAACTGGCTTGGGAATACGTTGAACACACCGGCATAAGCATATTCCTCACCGGAAAAGCCGGTACAGGCAAAACCACCTTCCTGCGCACCCTCCGCCAGAAAAGCGCCAAAGCCATGATTGTGGTTGCGCCCACGGGCGTGGCAGCCATCAATGCCGGTGGCGCCACAATACATTCATTTTTCCAGCTGCCGTTGTCGCCCTACGTGCCAGGCAGCGAATACCGCGACAAATTCAACTTCTCTCGCGACAAACTGCGCATCATCCGTGCGCTCGACCTGCTCGTAATCGATGAGATATCGATGGTGCGGGCAGATCTCCTCGACGCCATCGACAATGCCCTCCGTAAATACCGCCGCAACCCGGCCCCTTTCGGAGGCGTTCAGCTGCTCATGATCGGCGCCCTCCCGCAGCTCGCCCCGGTGGTGACTCCGGCCGACGAAGCTTTGCTCCGGCCGCACTACGCTACCAACTATTTTTTCGGATCGAAGGCACTGGCGCAGACCCCCTACGTCACCATCGCCCTGCAGAAAGTCTACAGGCAACAGAACCAGCGGTTCATCGAACTGCTCAACAACGTGCGCAACAATACACTGCAGCCGGCCGACTTATCGTTGCTCACCTCCCGTCTGTCACCGGGATTCATTCCGCCCCCCGACAGCGATTTCATCCGCCTCACCACCCATAACCATTCGGCCGACAGCTACAACGCAACCAGGCTCAATGCGCTCCGCCAACCCGAAGTCACTTTCAATGCCAAGATTTCAGGCACGTTCCCGGACTACTCCTATCCCACCGCGCAGACCCTTCGCCTGAAAGTCGGCGCACAGGTGATGTTCGTACGCAATGACCCTTCGGGCAACCGCCAGTATTTCAACGGCAAGATCGGCCATGTGGTAGCGGTAACACCTCACAACGTCAGCGTGCTGTGCCCGGGCGAAAGCGAACCCATCGAAGTCAGTCCGCAGACATGGGAAAACGCCCGTTACACCGTTGACGACGTAACCCGACAGATTTCCACCGAGATTCTCGGCACCTTCGAACAGATGCCTTTACGGTTAGCATGGGCCATCACAATACATAAAAGTCAGGGACTCACCTTCGAGCACGTGATTATCGATGCAGGAGCCTCATTCGCTCCCGGACAGGTGTATGTGGCCCTCTCACGATGCAAGACCCTCGAAGGCATCGTGCTTGCCACCCCCATCAGCACCTCAACCCTCAGCTCCGACCCTACGGTGACCTCCTACATAGAACGTCAGGACGAAGAGGCGGCGCGGAGCATCGGCACCCTCGACCGCATAAAGCAGGACTACCACCGCACCATGCTCCAGGATCTGTTTTCGTTCAGCCGGCTGCTGACCATCCAGACATCAATCACCGGACTGCTCGCACAGACATTTGCCCATTCATTCCCCTCGACGCTTGCCGACCAGCAGCAGATCAACGACCGCCTGCGCTCAGACATCCTCGACATAGCCGACAAATGGATCCAGCAGCTTGCCGGCACGGATTTCAACACCCTTGTCTCTGCCCCGCTGCTCGAACGCGTGAAAAAAAGCGCCAAATATTTCAGCGACACCCTTCTGGACATTTTCGGCACATCGCTTAAAGACCTCGCCTCGGTGCGCACAGGCGATAAGAAAGCCACACAGCGCATGGCCGAGCTTACAGCCGACCTCCGCACCCGGCTTCAGTTCCACCTCTCGCTGCTGTCGCACATGTCGGTCACCGACTTCTCCGTGCCGGCATACCTCAAACTGAAACTTCAGGCATCGCTCGGGCAGGCCGACGCGCCGCAGAAATCCACCGCGCGCCGTCAGGCAGCCGAGCAACGGAAAGCCGAACGGGAAGCCAAAAAACAAGCCGAGAAAGAAGCCCGCGCAAAGGCCCGTGCCGAGCGTGTGCCCTCCCACGAACAGACCTACCGCATGTTCCAGCTCGGCATGACACGCGAGGAGATTGCACAGCAGCGCGGCCTCGCCATCTCAACCATCAGCACCCATCTCGAAAACTACATTCTTTCAGGACATCTGACCGCAGCCGACATACTTACCCCTGCGCTATACAATGCCATCGTCTCGGCCATCGAACTTGCAGGCGAGGGCGCCACGATGACTGACATACGCCACTTCATCCCCGAAGCATCGTTCGCCGACATTAAACTTGCGGTTGCCCAAATCAAGAATAATTTGTAACTTTGTGGCTTAAAGGCATCGCCTGCTGTGGCAGGCGCTTTTGCTGTGATTCAACCAACAACAAACTAAAAATCATAACATCCCCTCTGACACAACCATGGCACAACAAGAAGATGTGTTTAAAAAGATAGTATCCCATGCCAAGGAGTATGGGTTCGTTTTTCCCTCGAGTGAAATCTACGATGGCCTCTCGGCCGTTTACGATTACGGCCAGAACGGCGTTGAACTCAAGAACAACATCAAACGCTACTGGTGGGAAGCAATGACACTGCTCCACGAGAACATTGTCGGTATCGACTCGGCCATTTTCATGCATCCCACCATCTGGAAAGCATCAGGCCACGTCGATGCCTTCAACGATCCCCTCATCGACAACCGCGATTCTAAGAAACGCTACCGCGCCGACGTGCTAATCGAAGAGCAGATTGCCAAAATAGACGACAAGATTGAAAAGGAAGTGGCCAAAGCCGCAAAACGTTTCGGCGAGAGCTTTGACGAAGCCATGTTCCGCCAGACAAATCCTCGCGTCCTTGAACATCAGGCAAAACGCGACGCACTCCACCAGCGCTTCTCCGACGCCATGAACGCCAACGACCTCGACGAGCTCCGCCAGATCATCATCGACGAGGAGATTGTCGACCCCATCAGCGGCACAAAGAACTGGACCGACGTGCGCCAGTTCAACCTCATGTTCAAAACCGAGATGGGTTCCACTGCCGACGGCGCCATGACCGTGTTCCTGCGCCCCGAAACTGCTCAGGGCATATTCGTAAACTACCTCAACGTGCAGAAAACCGGCCGCATGCGCATCCCCTTCGGCATCGCACAGATCGGCAAGGCGTTCCGCAACGAAATCGTGGCCCGTCAGTTCATCTTCCGCATGCGCGAGTTCGAACAGATGGAGATGCAGTTCTTCGTACGCCCCGGTTCGGAACTGGAATGGTTCAACAAATGGAAGGAAACCCGCCTTAAATGGCACAAGGCTCTCGGTCTGGGCGATGCGAAATATCGCTACCACGACCACGAGAAACTGGCCCACTATGCCAACGCCGCCACCGACATCGAGTTCCAGATGCCATTCGGCTTCAAGGAGGTTGAGGGAATCCACTCCCGCACAAACTTCGACCTCTCTCAGCACGAAAAATTCTCAGGTAAGAAAATCCAGTATTTCGACCCAGAACTCAACGAAAGTTACGTGCCTTACGTAATCGAGACCTCAATCGGCGTGGACCGCATGTTCCTGAGCGTGCTCTGTTCAAGCTATGAGGAGCAGGCCCTTGAAGGCGGCGACACCCGCGTGGTGCTCCATCTCCCCGAGGCTCTTGCACCTGTGAAATGCGCCGTCATGCCGCTGGTGCGCAAGGACGGGCTCCCCGAAAAGGCACGCGAGATTGTCAACGACCTCAAATTCGATTTCAACACCCACTACGAGGAGAAGGACTCCATCGGCAAGCGCTACCGCCGTCAGGATGCCATCGGTACCCCCTTCTGCATCACCGTGGATCATCAGACACTGGAGGACAACACCGTGACACTCCGCGAACGCGACTCCATGGAGCAGAAACGCGTGAACATCGCCGACATCCACGCCCTCATCCACGACCGCGTAAGCCTCAATTCCCTGCTGCGCAAACTCGCCTGATCCAGCCCCCTCCCTCTCCTCACTCTCTTCAACAATAAAAACTACATACAAAATGAACAAGAAATTAATCACCACCGTAATTGTGGCCGTCGTAATCCTCATCCTCTTCGGAGGCGGCTGCTCGTCCTACAACGGAATGGTCGACGCCGACCAGGCTGTACAGAAGCAATGGGGACAGGTTGAGAACCAGTACCAGCGCCGTGCCGACCTCATACCTAACCTCGTGAACACCGTAAAGGGTTACGCTGCACATGAAAGCTCCACGCTCCAGAATGTGACCGATGCACGTGCCGGACTTACAAAGGCATACAACGACGCACAGGCCATCACCCCCGAGCAGGCACAGGCCAACATCGAGGCATACCAGCAGGCGCAGAGCAATCTCAAAGGCGCTCTCGACATCTATGTGAACGCCGTCCGCGAGGCATACCCTGACCTCAAGGCCAACGAAAACTTCCTCAACCTGCAGGCACAGCTTGAAGGTACAGAGAACCGCGTGAGCACCGAACGCCAGCGCTACAACGAAGCTGTGGAAGTCTATAACCGCAAGGTGCTCCGTTTCCCCGGCAACATCTTTGCCAAACTGTTCGGCTTCGACTCCAAAGAGATGTTCAAGGCCGAGGAAGGCGCACAGCGTGCCCCCAAAGTGGAATTCTAAGAGTGCGTTTGAATTTTAAACCTCAGTAACCTAAAGTGAAAAAAATCCTCTTCATGCTCGGCATTGCCGCCTTTGCCCTCTCTTCGTGCACCAGCGACGACAATGACGACACGCTCCAGCAATATCAGGCATGGCACGATTCCAATGTGGCATGGATCAACTCCGAGCTGCAGCGTACCAATCCTGACGGCACCTCCTTCTACCAGCCCGTCACTCCGGCATGGGCTGTAGGACAGAAAATCTACGTCCACTGGTTCAACGACCGCGCCGCTACGGCAGGAAACGTCACCCCGTTCGAGACCTCATGGGTTAGCACACACTATGAGGGCTATCTCTACGACGGCACGCTGTTCGACGAATCGAAAGGCAAAACCGCCGATGACCTTTTCACCGGCCGTGTCAACCAGTTCATTGCCGGTTGGCAGATTGCTCTCCAGAACATGCATGTGGGCGACACAGTGCAGATTATCGTTCCCTACGACCTTGCCTACGGACAAAGCGGAAGCGGAAGCATCCCCCCCTATTCCGCCCTTCGGTTCAACATGCGTCTGATGGATGTTCCAGGCTATGAGGCGCGCCCCTGACAAGTAAACCCTACACACAATAAACGCTGCCGCATGAAAGCGGAATCGCATCGGATTCCGGCCTTCATGCGGCAGCGCTTATTTGTACGTTTATGACCGATGCCTTCAGTTCAGCACCTTGTATCCGGCAGAGGTCAGGGCATTCTTTATCTGTGCGATATGCTCCTCATTGAGGGTTTCAAGCTCGAGATGCAGCATGCACGAATTGATTTCGGTTGCTGCGGCCACACGCTCGTGGTTTACGCCAAGTATATTTCCGCCTGTGTCGCCCACGATTTTCAGCACGGCCGACAGTTCGCCCGGTTTGTCGCGCAGCTCCATTTCAAGCTGACACACACGGCCGGTCTTTGCAAGGCCGCGGGTAATGATGCGGTTGAGAATGTTAACATCTATGTTACCACCGGAAACAAGGCAAACCACCTTCTTCCCGTCAAGCGGCAGCTTGTTGAACATGGCGGCAGCAACAGCGGTGGCACCTGCGCCTTCCGACACAAGTTTCTGCTTCTCAAGCAGGGCAAGGATTGCAGCGGCAATCTCGTCATCGCTCACTGTCACAATCTCGTCGACATACTTCTGGCAGAATTCAAAGGTATTTTCACCCGGTTCCTTCACTGCGATACCGTCGGCGATGGTCGACACACTCGCAAGCCGCTCGCGATTCTTTGTGCACAACGATTTTACCATTGAAGGCGCACCTTCGGCCTGAACGCCATACACCTTGATATCAGGACGCAGTGTCTTAACAGCGAAAGCAACACCGGAAATCAGGCCGCCGCCACCAACAGGCACAACGATGGCCTCAACATCGGGCATCTCCTCAAGAATCTCAAGTCCGATCGTACCCTGTCCGGCAATCACCAGTGGGTCATCGAACGGATGCACGAAAGTATAGCCGTGCTTGTCGCGCAACTCCAGCGCCTTGTTATAAGCGTCATCATAGACACCGGGCACGAGGCACACCTCGGCTCCAAGTCTCTTTGTAGCCTCGATTTTCGAGATGGGTGCACCGGCAGGGAGGCAGATAAGCGATTTGATGCCGTTGTGAGTGGCACCGAGCGCCACTCCCTGGGCATGATTGCCGGCAGAGCAGGCTATCACACCGCGTTTCTTCTCCTCGTCGCTCAGCTGCGAAATCTTGTAATACGCACCGCGGAGCTTGAACGAGCCTGTGTGCTGCAGATTCTCCGGTTTCAGATATATCCGGCACGTCGGTGAAAGCGAAGTCGGACCAACAATTTTCGGATGGCGCGCCACATCCTTGAGCACCATCTGGGCGCGGTAAACCTCGCCGATATTAAGTTCTGACATAAATATGTTTATGTTTAAATTTTAAGGGCTATTTATTGTTTCTTTTGATTATGCTTTATTTTTTCAACAGCGCATCAGCCATGGCGGCCGCAGCTTTGCGTCCGTCACCCATGGCCAGAATCACTGTGGCGCCTCCGCGCACAATGTCGCCTCCGGCATAAAGCAGCGGCAACGAGGTCTGCAGTGTCTCCTCATTCACGGCCAACGTGCCGCGACGGGTCACTTCCAGCCCCTCGATTGAGTTAGGAATGAGCGGATTGGGCGACACACCCACGCTCACAATAACTTCATCCACATCGAGCGTCACCACATCCCCCTCAACCGGCACAGGCGAACGGCGTCCGGATGCATCCGG
>ERZ779956.588-NODE-588-length-19359-cov-2.806206_pt1 | contig 19359 bp, 16 predicted proteins | sample MGYA00511940_ERZ779956 | MGnify/ENA primary metagenome ERZ779956 (study PRJEB29588, sample SAMEA2154992) | human gut metagenome | biome: human gut; feature: human-associated habitat; material: faeces | place: Denmark | collected 2008/2010 ...
GGCAGGCCAGGGAGCTGATCGCCGCCGGGGTGGACGCCCTGATCGTGCAGGACATGGCGCTGCGGCGGATGAATCTGCCGGTCGAGCTGCACGCTTCGACGCAGGCGGCCACACGTACGCCGGAGCAGGCGCTTTTTCTGGAGCGCTGCGGCTTTGCCCGCGTGATTCTGGAGCGGGCCTTGTCGCTCGACGAGATCCGGACGATCCGCGCCGCCTGCGGGGTCGATCTGGAGTGTTTCGTCCACGGGGCGATCTGCGTGGGGTACAGCGGCCGCTGTTTCCTGTCGCGTTCGATGAGCGAACGCAGCGGTAACCGGGGCGCTTGCAGCCAGCCCTGCCGCCTGACCTACGATCTGGTGGACGAGTCCGGGCGTACGGTCGTCAAGGGGCGGCATTTGCTGTCGGTGCGGGATTTGAATTTGTCGGACCGTATAGGCGAGCTGATCGATGCGGGGATTACCTCGTTCAAGATCGAGGGACGCCTGAAGGATATCGGATATATCAAAAATGTCGTAAGTTATTACCGCCAGCGGATTGATCGGGCGCTCGCGTCGCGGCCGGGATTCTGCCGCTCGTCGGTGGGAGAGAGCCGGCCGGACTTTCAGCCGGATCCTTCGAAGAGTTTCACGCGGGGCGAGTCGGAGTATTTCTTCGACGGTCGCCGGGCGGGAGTCGCGTCGTTCGACACGCCCAAAGCTGTCGGCGAACCGTTGGGGCGCGTCGTGCGGGTCGATCGTGGGAGTTTTACGCTCTCCGGGCCGTGTGATCTGGCTCCCGGTGACGGCATCTGTTTGCTGACCCGGAACGGGTTGGCGGGTACCAATGTCAATGAGGTCGCCGGAAATCGGATCGTGCCCAACCGGATGGAGGGTGTCACCCCCGGGGCGGAGGTGTTTCGTAATTTCGACCGCCGCTTTTCGTTGGCCCTCGACCGCAGCCGTACGCGGCGTGTGATTCCCGTGCGTGCCGACGCGGCGATAACGCCGCAGCGAGTAACGGTGCGTTTTACCGATTGCGAGGGGGTTGCGGCCGAGGTTACGCGCGACGGGGTGTTCGAACCGGCGAAAGATTCCCGGAAGATGTCGGAAACCGTCGCCGCACAACTTTCCCGCAGCGGAGATACGATTTTCGACGTGCGGGAGGTTCGCTCCGAAGGGTGCGACCGTTTCGTGCCGGTGTCGTTGCTGGCGGAGCTGCGCCGCGAGGGGCTGGAGCGTTTGCGCCGGGCACGGCTCGACCGTCCTGTCGTCCATGCGATTTTGCCCGAGGATCGTTCTGCGCCCTATCCGTCGAAAGTCCTGACGGCCGAGGAGAATGTGACGAATCGTCTGGCCGAGGAGTTTTACCGCGATCACGGTGTGACGCGGATTGCACGCGGACTCGATCTGGAACCTGCGACGGCAGGGCATCTGGTCATGCGTTCGGCCTATTGCATTCGGCGTGAGATTGGACAGTGCCTGAAGGAGCATCCGACGCTGAAAGGAGAGCTGTTTCTGATGCGCGGCCGGTTCCGATACCGGCTCCGGTTCGACTGCGCCCGGTGCGAGATGAGCCTGATTGACGAAAGCGACCGGAAATAGCGTTACAGCGATCCGCCGTTCGGCGGAGATTGAAGATAATTAAAGCGAGAATATTCCATGTTTGAAACCCTGATTCCCCGATTTCCCGATTATGAATTGATCGACTCCGGCGATTTCGAGAAACTCGAACGTTTCGGCCGCTATGTCGTGCGCCGTCCCGAACCGCAGGCCATCTGGCGGCGGAGTCTTACGGAGGAGGAGTGGCGCCGCCTGGCCGACGCCTCGTTCCTGCGCGACGGACGCAGCGAAGAACGCGGGGAGTGGCGGTTGCGGTCCGGGATGCCGTCCCGGTGGACGGTGGACTACGCCTACGAAGGGATGCGGTTGCGCATGCGTTTGGGCCTCACTTCGTTCAAACACGTGGGGCTTTTTCCGGAGCAGGCGGCCAACTGGAATTTCATCTACGACAACTGTATGCGGATGAGAGCGGAGGAACGGACGCCGAAGGTCCTGAATCTCTTTGCCTATACGGGCGGAGCGACGCTCGCGGCCCGGGCTGCGGGAGCCGATACGACCCACGTGGATTCGGTCAAACAGGTCGTGACCTGGGCGCGGGAGAATATGGAGCAGAGCGGTTTGGAGGGGGTGCGCTGGATCGTCGAAGACGCGCTCAAATTCGTGCAGCGCGAAGTGCGGCGAGGTAACCGCTACAACGGAATTATCCTCGATCCCCCGGCTTACGGACGGGGTGCCAACGGCGAAAAGTGGATTCTGGAGGATAACATCGGCGAGATGCTCGAATGTTGCGCCCGGTTGTTGGAGCCGCGCGGAGCGTTTCTGGTGTTGAACCTCTATTCGATGGGGTTGTCGGCAACGCTCGCTTCGACCGCCGTGCGACAGGCCTTCGGCACGCCGTTTGAGGAACAATTCGGAGAACTCTGCTTCGACGACCGGGCCGGCAAGCGGCTTCCCCTGGGGACGTACTGTCGTTTTGTCAGGTAGCCGACGATCGGTTTGCCGGTACGGGGCAGAGCGGTTTTGAAAAACTTATGAAATTATGACTACGCTCTCTATTGTACTGGGTATCCTGACCTGGTGTCTTATTTCCGTACTGATCGGGCTCGTCGGCAGCCGCCGCAAGATCGGATTCGCCTGGACGTTCGTTTTAAGTCTGATCCTTACGCCTGTCGTGGGCCTTATCGCGGCTCTGACCTCGCCGAGACTGCCGCACGGAGGCGAGAAATGGGGCTTCGTGCACATCGGATTCATGGTGCTTACGGCATTGGCCCTGATCTCTTTCCTGGTAGTGCTCTTTACGGGCGGCATCTTCTTCGTCGCCGGAGGAGAGTAAGCGCGGTTAAAGATAGATCGCGATGCCTGCGGCAGCCGAGAGGACGATCAGCAGGATCGGATTGAGTTTGAAGTAGGAGCCTGCGAGTACGCCGCCGAAGAGAATCCAACTCCAGAAGTCGATGAAGCTGGCGTCGCCTGCGTCCTGCGGAAACATCAGCAGGAGCGCGGCCGCCCCAATCATGCCGATCACTACCGGGCGGAGTCCCCGCATGGCGCCGCTTACCAGCGGATTGCCCTTGAGTCGGGCGATGTAGCGGGCGACTAGAATCATCAGCGTCATCGACGGCAGGCAGACCGCGAAAGTCGCAATGACCGAGCCCAGAATACCGTACCATACGCTGCCGCTTTGCATTCCAACTGTGTAACCCACGTAAGTCGCCGAATTGATGGCGATGGGGCCGGGCGTGATCTGCGATACGGCCACGATGTCGGCGAATTCGGCGTTGGTCATCCAGGCGTGCTGGACGACCACTTCGTTCTGGATCAGCGACAGCATGGCATAACCGCCGCCGAAGCCGAAGAATCCGATTTTCAGATAGCTGACGAACAGTTCCCAGAATATCATTGCTTACTCTTTTTTGCGATAGACAATTCCCAGACGATGCCTGCACCTGCACCGGCGGCAAGAATCAGTACCGGTGAAAGACCCAGCCACCAGATCAGTCCGGCCAGTGCGGCGGCCAGCACGATCATGCTCCAGTGCATGCCCCGCGTGAGGGTGACCAGCGGAGCGATGATCAGGGCAACGACCGCCGGGCGCATTCCTTTGAAGGCTGCATCGACGACGGGGTTCTGACGGATGCCCGCGAAGAAGAGGGCGATCGCCAGGATGATGAGGAACGACGGCAGCACGGCGCCCAGCAGCGATGCGCAGGCGCCTCGGAGCCCCGAGCGTTTGTATCCGACGAAGACGGCCGTGTTGATCGCAATAGGGCCGGGGACCGATTGTGCCAGGGTCAGCAGGTCGAGAAATTCCGAAGCGGGGATCCACTTGCGGTGGTCGATCACCTCGCGTTGGATCAGCGGGATCATGGCGTAGCCGCCTCCGAAGGTGAAGAGTCCGATTTTGAAAAACGACCAGAATATTTCCCAAAGTTGTTTCATTGTACCGGTTTTGAAGACGGTTGTCTGTCGTCCGTTCCGATTTCGGATTCGTTGGCGGCAGCCACCAATGCGGTCGCCATGACGGCGGCCGTTTCCGTGCGCAGGCGCTGCGAGCCGAGCGTGATTTCGCGGAAACCTCCCCGGACGGCCAGGTCGATCTCTTCGGGCGAGAAGTCCCCTTCCGGCCCGATCAGAACCAGTACGTCGCCTCCTTTGTGCAGGATGTGGGGCAGAAATGCCTTGCCCAGGGCCGAACGGGGAGCGTCGCAGTGGGCGATGAATTTCTGTCCGTCGAAGGGCTGCTTGATGACCTGTCGCAGCGGAGTTATTTCGTGCAGGCGGGGGTGGTAGGCTTTGAGCGACTGTTTCACGGCAGCCGTGATGACCTTGTTCTCCCGTTCGGGCTTGAGCGTGCGTCGCTCGCTATGCTCCGTGGCGAGGGGGATGATCTCCGCGACCCCGATTTCCGTGGCTTTTTCGAGGAACCATTCGAACCGGTCGTTGTTTTTCGTCGGGGCGACGGCCATCGTCAGGCGGTAGGGCAGCTTGCCGAATTCGCTGTTGGTGTCGCGCACCCGCACCCGGCAGCGTTTGGGATTGTCGTCCACGATTTCACAGCGGTAGAGGTTACCGCGGCCGTCGGTGATGTGCAGCTCTTCGCCGCAGGCCATGCGAAGCACGCGGATGCAGTGTTTCGACTCTTCCTCGCTGAGCGTATATTCCGGAGGAACGATATCGGGGGCGTAAAACAGTTGCATTTTTTATAAATTGTTTACCTTTGCAAAGGTAAATAAAATCCAACGAACCGATGAAGCGATATTCTTTATTTTTAATTTCATTGATTCTGTTTATGACTACGGGATGCAACCAGCGTAAAGAGGTGGCGGAGAATCCGTTCTTCGAGGAGTGGGAAACGCCCTACGGCGTGCCTCCTTTCGACCGGATCCGGCCCGAACACTTTCTGCCTGCCTTCCAGCGGGCGATGTCGATTCAGGAAGCCGAGATCGACGCTATCAAATCCAACGGCGATCAGCCCTCTTTCGAGAATGTCATTCTGGCTTACGACCGTTCGGGTTTGATGCTGGAGCAGGTGGGGCTGGTTTTCAACATGCTCTGTTCGGCCGACGTGAACGATCAGTTATTGGCGGCGAAAGAGCAGGCGATGCCGTTGCTGGCCGCCCATCGGGACAATATTCTGCTCGACGAGGTGCTTTTCGACAAGATCAAAGCCGTTTACGACCGTCGCGGCAGCCTCGGCCTCGATGCCGTGCAGACGCGCCTGGTGGAGAAGATTTACGGTAAGTTCGTGCGGGCGGGAGCGCTGCTCGATCCGCAGCAGAAGGAGCGGTTGCGCCAAATTAACGGCGAATTGGCGCTGCTGCCCGTGAAATTCGGCAATAATGTCCTCCGGGCGACGAATGATTTTATGTTGAAACTGACGGAGAAACAGCTCGACGGGCTGCCTGCAAGCGTGCAGGGGATGGCCCGAGAGAAGGCTGCGGAGTTGGGATTGAACGATGCGTGGGTCGTTACGCTCGACGCTCCCAGCCGGATTCCGTTTCTCACGTATTCTACTCAGCGCGACTTGCGGGAGCAGTTGTACAAAGCATATATCGACCGTTGCAACGAAGGCAGCGAGTACGATAACCGCTCTCTGGTGAACGATTTCGCCCGCCTGCGTAACGAGAAAGCCCGCTTGCTGGGCTATCCCTCCTATGCGGCTTATGTGACGGCCGATGAGATTGCCGGAACGCCCGCTGCCGTTTATGAGTTGTTGAACGAAGTGTGGACGCCGGCGCTCGATCGCGCCAAGGAAGAGATGGCCGAGATGAATACGATGTTGCAGCGGGATGTGCCGGGGGCGACGTTCGAACCCTGGGATTGGTGGTATTACGCCGAAAAGGTGCGCAAGGACAAATATGCGCTCGACGATGCTACGCTGCGGCCCTATTTTTCGCTCGAAAATGTTCGGGAAGGCGCTTTTTCGCTGGCGAACCGGCTTTACGGGATTACGTTCCGTCCGTTGGTCGCACCGGTTTACCACAAGGATTGCTCGGTATATGAGGTGCTCGACGTGGACGGGACTCATTTGGGCGTGCTCTATTTCGACTTTTTTCCGCGCAGCGGCAAGAGCAGCGGTGCGTGGTGTACCGCGTTCCGCAGCCAGCGCTACGAAGGCGACGAACGCATCGCTCCTGTGGTCGCCATCGTATGCAATTTTACTCCGCCGACCAAATTGACGCCTTCGCTGCTTACGCTCGATGAGGTCCAGACCCTTTTTCATGAGTTTGGGCACGGGCTGCATGCGCTTTTCGCCGACGTGAAATATCGGTCGCTCGGCAGGGTGGAGGGCGATTTCGTGGAGCTCCCTTCGCAGATCATGGAGAATTGGGCGACCGAACCCGAAGTGCTGCGCCACTATGCGATCAATTATACGACGGGAGAGGTGATTCCCGAACGCTTGATCAAGCGCATCCGTGAAAGCGGCAAGTTCAACCAGGGCTTCATTGTCACCGAACTGGTAGCTGCCGCTCTTACCGATATGGATATTCACGCTATTACGGAGTACGAACCTTTCGATGTGAACGAGTTCGAAGCCGATGCCGTGTACGGTCGCCGGGGATTGATCCCGCAGATACAGCCCCGCTACCGCTATCCCTATTTCCTGCATATTTTCGATGGGGGCTATGCGTCGGGATACTATTTCTATATCTGGGCGCAGGTCCTCGACAAAGACGCTTTCCGGGCCTTCGAACAGACCGGCGACGTATTCGACCGTGCGACCGCCCGGAAATTCCGGACGCTGCTTTCTCGGGGCGGTTCGGCGGACGGTATGACCCTCTACCGGGATTTTCGCGGGGCCGATCCTGATAAACGGGCGATGCTCGTGGCCTGTGGCCTGATGGAGGAGCTGCCCGAAGAACCTGCCGACAGCCTTGCCGTGCCCGTCGTGACCCTCGAACCGAATGAAAAGCCTAAAATCTAATTTAACCGATGAAAAAGATTGTTATGACATTTTTAACCGCTTTGGCAGCCGGATGCGCGGACCATACGATGCCCGTTGCCCAGCTGCCTGAAATTGATACGAACAACCCCTTGCTCGCGGAGTGGAATACGCCGCACGAAACCCCGCCGTTCGACCGGATCCGGGTGTCCGATTACGAACCGGCGTTCGATGCCGCGATCGCTGTGTCGCGTGCCGAAATCGACGCGATCGTAAACAATCCAGCCAAGCCGACCTTCAATAATACGATCGTGGCGCTCGATCGTCAGGGCCGGCTGCTTTCGCGGGTCGAAGGTATTTTTTTCAACCTGCTCGAAGCGGATGCTACGCCCGAGATGCAGCAGGTGGCCGAGAACGTACAGCCCAAATTGACGGCCCTGTCCAACGACATATCGCTCAACCCGCAGCTCTTCGAGCGTGTGAAGGCCGTCTATGAACATCCGGGGTGGTTCCTTTCGAAAGAGGACAAGAAATTGCTGGAGGAAACCTATAACGGTTTCGTGCGCAGCGGTGCGAACCTTTCCGATGAGGACAAGGAACTGTACCGGCAATATTCGACCGAACTTTCGGAGCTTTCGCTCCGGTTCAGCCACAATGTGCTGGCTGCCACGAATGCCTTTACGATCAATATCACGGATCCGGCGCAGGTGGCCGAGCTTCCCGATTTCGTGCGGGACGGTATGGCCGCCGAAGCCAAGGCCCGTGGCGAGCAGGGATGGACGGTGACGCTTCAGGCGCCGAGTTACGTCCCTTTCATGGAGTATTCGACCAACCGCGAGCTGAAGGAGAAGCTTTGGAGAGCCAGCAACTCCCTCTGCTTGGGCGGTGAGTTCGACAATACGGAGAACATCAAGCGGATGGTCAATCTGCGTTTGAAGATCGCCAACCTGTTGGGGTATCCGACGTACGCCGATTACGTGCTGGCCGACCGAATGGCTGAAAACGCGCAGACGGTCAATGCTTTCCTGGATGAATTGCTTGCCCAGACCAAGGAGTATGCCGTGAAGGATTACAATACGATCGGGGAGTATGCCCGCTCGCAGGGTTTCGAAGGCGAGGTCATGCCCTGGGATATGGCTTATTACTCGGAGAAGTACCGCCATGAGAAATACGAGCTCAACGAGGAGTTGGTGAAGCCTTACTTGCAGTTGGACAGTGTGAAGCGGGGGGTATTCCTGCTTGCCAATAAGCTCTACGGCCTTAATTTCACGCCGAATCCCGAAGTCCCGGTCTATCATCCCGAGGTGACGGCTTACGACGTGACCGACAAGGACGGTCGCTTCCTGGCGGAACTTTACCTCGACTTCTTCCCCCGGGCTACCAAACGCGGCGGGGCTTGGGAAACCGAGTTCCGGAGCGTTTCAATCGTCGAGGAACACGAAACCCGCCCGCTGGTGTCGCTGGTGATGAACTTCACCAAGCCGACCGATACGACTCCTTCACTGCTTACTTTCAGTGAATTCGAAACTTTCCTGCATGAGTTCGGACACGCGCTGCACGCCATTCTTTCGGAGGGAGAGCACGAGTCGATCAGCGGTACGCACGTATATCAGGATTTCGTCGAGCTGCCTTCGCAGATCATGGAGAATTGGGCGACCGAGAAAGAGTTCCTCGACTTGTGGGCCGTGAATTACAAGACCGGAGAACCGATTCCTGCCGACCTGATTGCCAAGATCGTCGCCGCAGAGAACTATCAGGCGGCTTATTTCAATGTCCGCCAGTTGCTGTACGGGCTCAACGACATGGCATGGCATTCGATCGACAAGCCGTTCGAGGGCGATGTCGAACTGTTTGAACGGACGGCGATGGCTCCGGCTCAGGTACTCCCGGTTGTCGAGGGTGCTGCGATGTCGCCGGCTTTCAGCCACATTTTTGCCGGCGGATATGCTGCGGGCTATTACGGTTACAAGTGGGCCGAGGTGCTGGCGGCCGATGCCTTCTCGCTGTTCAAGGAGAAGGGTATTTTCAATCCCGAAGTGGCGGAGGCTTTCCGCCGCGAAATTCTCTCGAAGGGCGGTCACGAACATCCGATGACGCTCTATGTGAATTTCCGGGGACACAAGCCCGAAACCAAGGCTCTGATCGAAAAGATGGGGCTCGAAAAATAGAGTTGTTGTCGGCGTGGGTTTCCCATCCTGAAAATCGAAAGGGCTGCCTACAGAGGCAGCCCTTTTCGTGTGAGTGTATAGAAGACCGGGACGATCGAGAACGGATGTGGTATGTCGCGCGAATCGTTTGTGCGGGGAAGAGTAGTTATTTTGACAATAAAACCACCCGTGCAATGGTAGCACGGGTGGTTTATATTTTGATGATTGCTGGCGGGATCAGAACTTGCTTGTAACGGGATCAGAACTCCGAGGTGAAGTAAAATCTGATGTCCTTGAAGTTTTCCTGCGCCAGGGCCAGGGCATAGCTGGTGTCGGCCAGAAATACATCGCGGCCGTGCTTGTCGATGGCCATGTTCGTATGTTTGCGCCGTTTGAAGTCGGCCAGCTGCTCGGCGTTGTCGCTCTCGATCCAGCAGGCTTTGTAGATGGAGATCGGCTCCCAGCGGCAGGCGGCGTTGTATTCGTGCGCCAGGCGGTATTCGATCACCTCGAATTGCAGGGCGCCCACCGTGCCGATGATTTTGCGGCCGTTGAGCGACGAGGTGAAGAGCTGCGCCACGCCTTCGTCCATGAGCTGATCGATGCCTTTGGCCAGTTGCTTGAATTTCAGCGGATCGGCATTCTCGATATAACGGAACTGTTCGGGTGCGAAGGAGGGAATGCCTGTGAATTTGAGCTTTTCGCCTTCGGTGAAGGTGTCGCCGATCTTGAAGTTGCCCGTGTCGTGCAGGCCGACGATGTCGCCCGGGTAGGCGAAGTCGATGATCGACTTTTTCTCGGCCATGAAAGCCGTCGGCGAGGAGAATTTCATCTGTTTGCCGCTGCGCACGTGCAGGAAATTCTTGTTACGTTCGAACGTGCCGGAGCAGATCTTCAGGAAGGCGATGCGGTCGCGGTGGTTCGGATCCATGTTGGCGTGGATCTTGAAGACGAAGCCTGTCATTTTCTCCTCGGCAGGCTCCACGATCCGGGTTTCGGTCGGCGCAGGGCGCGGCGAGGGGGCGATGCGGATGAAACACTCCAGCAACTCCTTCACGCCGAAATTATTGACCGCCGAGCCGAAGAAGACCGGGGCCAGCTCAGCCCGCAGGTAAGCGTCGCGGTCGAAAGCGTCGTACACGCCTTCGACCAGTTCGGTGTCTTCGCGCAGTTGCTTGGCGTAGCGTTCGGAGATGTATTCGTCCAGTTCGGGCGAGGCGAGGTCGTTGATCTCTACGGTCGAAGCGTCGGCCGTCTGCCGTTCGTCGCTCGTAAAGAGCGTGAGGTTCTTCTCGTAGATGTTGTAAACGCCCTTGAAGGTGTCGCCGCTCGAAATCGGGAATGAGAGGGGACGTACCCGGATGCGGAGTTCCTTCTCGATTTCGTCCAGCAGGTCGAAGGGATCCTTGCAGGGGCGGTCGAGCTTGTTGACGAAGACGATCACCGGGGTCTGCCGCATGCGGCAGACGTCCATCAGCTTGCGGGTCTGGGACTCGACGCCCTTGGCGCCGTCGATGACGATGATTACGGAGTCCACCGCCGTCAGCGTGCGGTAGGTATCTTCGGCGAAGTCTTCGTGGCCCGGGGTATCGAGAATGTTGATCTTGCGGCCCTGGTATTCGAAGCCCATGACGGACGTAGCGACCGAAATACCGCGCTGACGTTCGATCTCCATGAAGTCGGAGGTGGCTCCCTTCTTGATTTTATTGCTTTTGACCGCTCCCGCGACGTGGATGGCGCCGCCGAAGAGCAGCAGTTTTTCGGTCAGGGTCGTTTTACCGGCGTCCGGGTGCGCGATGACGGCGAACGTCCGCCGGCGGGTGATCTCTTCCTGTAAGGTCATAAACGGTAATAAAGATTGTGGGTGAGTTCTCTTGCAGATTATTTATTGTCCGGTTTGGGGTAGTCGGAGTTGTAGTGGCAGCCGACCGACTCTTTCAATGCGCTGCCTTGTTTGATGACCAGGTAGGCCACGGCGATCATGTTGCGCAGTTCGCACAGCTCGCGATTGGGCTTGATCTTGTTGTGTAGCTCTTCGGTCTCTTCGTAGATGATCGACAGGCGGCGCAGGGCGCGTTCGAGCGAGAGATTCGAGCGGACGATGCCGACGTAGTTGGACATGATGGCCTGCATCTCGCGTTTGGACTGGATGATCATCAGCATCTCTTCGGTGTGCTGGGTGCCTTCGAAATCCCAGTCGGGAATACCCTCCTGGATTTCGACCGAGGAGAGCCGGGAGGTGGCGTGTTTGGCGGCTTGGTCGGCATAGACGACCGCTTCGATCAGCGAATTGGATGCCAGCCGGTTTGCGCCGTGCAGCCCCGTGCAGGAGGTTTCGCCCAGCGCATAGAGCCGCCGGATCGAGGTTTCGCCGTTGAGGTCTACTTTCACCCCGCCGCAACAGTAGTGCGCCGCCGGGGTGACGGGGATCAGGTCGCGGGTGATGTCGATGCCGAGCGAGAGGCATTTTTCATAGATGTTCGGGAAATGCCGGCGCGTCTGCTCCGGATCTTTGTGCCGCACGTCGAGATAGACGAAGTCCTCGCCCCGCGGGTCATTTCGGTATAGATGGCCCGGGCCGTCACGTCGCGCGGTGCGAGCGATTTCATCGGGTGGTATTTGTCCATGAACTCTTCGCCGTTTTGCAGACGCAGGATCGCGCCGTAACCCCGCATCGCCTCCGTGATGAGGAAATTGGGCTTTTCGGCCGGATGGTAGAGCGAGGTGGGGTGGAATTGGATGAACTCCATGTTTTCGGTGATGGCCTTGGCGCGGTGGCACATGGCGATGCCGTCGCCTGTGGCGACGCTCGGATTGGTCGTCGAAGAATAGACGTTGCCGCAGCCGCCCGCAGCGACGACGGTGAATTTGGCCAGCACGGTTTCGATCTCGTTGCTCTCCAGGTTCAGCACGTAAGCTCCGAAGCAGGCCAGGCCGCGCGTGTGGCGGGTGACGAATTCGCCCAGGTGGTGCTGTGTCAGCAGGTCGATGGCGAAATGGTGTTCGAGAACCGTGATGTTGGGGTGCTTGCGTACCGAGGTTATCAGGGCCCGTTCGATCTCAGCGCCCGTGAGGTCCTCGTGGTGGAGGATACGATGTTCGGTATGTCCGCCTTCGCGGTTGAGTTCGAAGCGTCCGTCGGGTGTCTTGTCGAATTTCGTGCCCCAGGCGATCAGGTCGCGGATCAGCTCCGGGGCCCGGCGAACTACCAGTTCGACGGCTGCGGGGTCGCATTTGCCGGCACCGCAGACCAGGGTGTCGTGAATATGTTTTTCGAAAGTGTCGGGTGCATAGGTCACTGAACAGATGCCTCCCTGGGCATAGTTGGTGTTGCACTCGTCCATTTTCCCTTTAGTTACCAGGGTAACGTGGCCGTGTTCTGCGGCTTTGAGGGCGAAACTCAATCCGGCGGCGCCGGATCCGATGACCAGAAAATCGGTTTTCATGGTTTTCAGCGATTGGACAGGCCGAGATAGTGCTGGCGCATGATGAAGCCGGATCGAGCCGACTTATATCCGGATGCAGCCTATCAGAGCGAAATTTTTTGTAAAGATAGCAAAAGGGAACGACGAGCCGAACTCGTTCGAGCTTGTCCGAACCGTCTTCTATCTGATGCAAAGATAGTGAAAGCCGAGCGCAGCGCCAAATTTATTTGAGCGTTGCCGAGGCGCCTCCTATCTAAATCAAAGTTTTGTGAGATAAAGATAGTGAAAGCCGAGCGCAGCGCCAAATTTATTTGCTGGTCTAAACCGGGTATCTTTTCCGTAAAGACCGGGATTTTTGTTAATTTTGTGCCCGTTATATGCTGAAAATGGAAAGACATATCGACATAGACCGTTTCGACTACGACCTGCCCGACGAGCGGATCGCCAAGTATCCGCTCGAGGAGCGTTCGGCATCGAAGCTGCTTGTTTACGAACGGGGAGAAATCTCGGAGCGCCGCTTCCGCGACATCGGTGATATACTGCCTGCGGGGACCCTGCTGGTGTTCAACAATACCAAGGTGATCCGGGCGCGGATCATCATGCACAAACCTTCGGGGGCCCGGATCGAGGTATTCTGCCTCGAACCGTACGATCCGGCGGATTACGAGCGGGCGTTCGCCGTGAAAGGTTCGTGCCGCTGGAGCTGCATCGTGGGCAACCTCAAAAAATGGAAAGACGGCCCGCTGGTGATCGATTTCGAATACGAAGGTCGCGCGGAACGGATGCTGGCCTGGCGCGAGGGCGAGGGCGGCCGCGAGCAGATCGTCCGTTTCGAATGGACGGCTGATCTGACGTTCGGACAACTGCTGGAACATCTGGGCCGGATTCCGATCCCGCCGTACCTGAACCGCGAGAGTCAGGAGATCGACAATACCCGTTACCAGACCGTCTATTCGAAATTCGAAGGTTCCGTGGCGGCTCCGACGGCCGGCCTGCACTTCACACCGGAGTTGATCGAGCGGATGCGGACGCAGGGTTTTTCGTTCGAAGAGGTGACCCTGCACGTGGGGGCCGGAACATTTCTGCCCGTGAAAGACCGCGATGCGGCGGCGCATCCGATGCATACGGAACATTTCGAGATCCGTCGAAGCAGCGTGGAGCGGCTGCTGGAGAAGTGGGATAATATTACGGCGGTAGGTACCACTTCCGTCCGAACGTTGGAGTCTTTGACGGCGCTGGCGTGGCGGATCCGTACTTCGGGGACGCCCGATGCGAGCCGCGTGATCGGCCAGTGGGAGCTGTACGATCTGCCCGAGGCGTTCACGGGCCGCGAAGCGTTGCAGGTACTGTCAGACTATATGGTTCGTGAGGGGATCGAGAAACTCAAGGCCGCCACGCAGATCATGATTACGCCGCTGGGATACCGTTTCCGGATCGTGCGCAATATCGTCACGAACTTCCACCAGCCCAAATCGACGCTGTTGTTGTTGGTGTCGGCATACGTGGGAGATGACTGGCATCGGATTTACGACTATGCCCTCACGCACGATTTCCGTTTCCTGAGTTACGGGGACAGCTCGGTGCTGATGCGTTGAGAACTTTGAATTATAAATGAAAACGGCCGGAACGCGATGGTTTCCGGCCGTTTGTTGTGACGGGGATTGCTTGTTAGTGGCTTACGGCCCCCATCTCTTCGGGCTTGTGCTTGTAGCGGAAGACCATTGCGAAGACGATGGCGACGACCAGCGCGTAACCCGCAAAGATATACCATGATTCGGGCCAGCCGAAAGCATCGACTACCGCACCTGCCGCGTAGGAGCCGAAGAAGGCGCCGAGTCCGTTGGTCATGATCATGAAGACACCTTGCGCCGAGGAACGGATGTCGGGGGTAGTTTCCTTTTCGACGAAAAGCGAGCCCGAAATGTTGAAGAAGTCGAATGCGACCCCATAAACGATCATCGAGAGGATCAGGAAAACGGCACCCGATCCCGGATTGCCGATACCGAAGAATCCGAAGCGGAGCACCCAGGCCAGCATCGAGATCAGCATGACCCATTTGATGCCGAAGCGCCGCAGGAAGAAGGGAATCAGCAGGATGCAGAATGTTTCGGACATTTGCGAGAGCGAGAGCAGGATTACCGAGTGGCGCACGATGGGCGAGTCGGCGTATTGGGGCATCGTGCCGAAGTTCTGGATATAACTGTCGCCGAAGGCATTGGTAATCTGAAGAGCGGCGCCCAGCAGCATCGAGAAGATGAAGAAGATAGCCATGCGTTTTTCCTTGAAGAGAGCGAATGCGCGGAGTCCGAGCGTGTCGATCCACGACTGGCTTTTCCGGGCATGACTGACAGGACAGCCCGGCAGCGTGAAGGAATAGATCGCGAGAATCAGGGAGAGGAGGGCCGAAACGTACAGTTGCCAATAGGTCAGTTTGATCTGTACGCCGCCTATCTGAACCAGATCGACGAACCACATGGCGGCGATGAAGCCGACCGTACCCCAGACCCGGATGGGCGGGAAGTGCTTCACGGCATCGAGTTTCGCCAGGTCGAGGGCATTGTAGGCCACCGAGTTCGAGAGGGCAATGGTGGGCATGTAGAACATGACGCTCATCAACATGCAGGTGTACAGGGGGCCGTAGGCGGTTTGCGAGGCGGCTGCGACGAGGAAACCGGCGCTGATGAGCTGGCAGATGCCCAGCAGCTTCTGCGCGGGGATCCAGCGGTCGGCGATGATGCCCATGAGGGCCGGCATGAAGAGCGATGCGATACCCATCGTAGCGAAGAAGCTGCCGATTTGCAACCCTGTGAACTGAAGACCTCCGCCGAGGTAGGCGCCCAGCGAGATGAGCCACGAACCCCAGATCGCGTACTGCAGGAAGTTCATGACGATAAGACGGAATTTGATTCCCATAATTGGTTGATTTATGTGTTGTTTTACTTTTGCAGGCCGTTTTTCCCGAAAGGGGTTATGAACAAAAGTATAAATTTTTTTCGGAATTTTCTTTGCAGTTGAAAAATAAAGTTCTACTTTTGCATCACCGAAAGGACATTGAGCTATGGTGTAATGGTAACACAACAGATTCTGGTCCTGTTATTCTTGGTTCGAATCCAGGTAGCTCAACACAAAGAACGCGCCGCTGATATTCAGCGGCGCGTTTCTTCGTTATTGCGGTCGGCGCTTTTTAGAAGCGGAATCCGACGTAGAAACGGACGGAGTTGGTTTTCAGTTTCGTTTTGGTCGATGAGATGCCCTCCAGGTCTGCATCTTCGAGTGAGAATCCATTGTATTTGGCCTGGCCCCAGCGACCTTCCACGCCGACCGAAATCACTTTCCAGGCCACCGATCCGCCGAAGCTGTAGAACAGGGCGAAGTTGGAGTTGAAACTATCGTCGAGGTACATCATCGAGTAGGAGGGGGTGAGTTGGAAATAGAGGCTGATTTTCAGTTCGTGAACCGGGTTGATCGTAATCGAAGGACCGACCTGCATGCCGTATTCCAGTTGATGATTGCCGATGTCGATCGTTTCATCCATAATGTCGCCGACGGAACCCGAACCCGGCTCTTCCGATTCGGAGATCGTGTATTTCGAATAGTTCAGATCGACCCAGCTCCAGTCCAGACCGAATTTCAACATTCCGAGCAACGGTTTTTTGTGCAGGTAATAGGTTTTACCCCAACTGATCGACACGCCGAAATCGTTTTTCAGCTTCTCGTCGCCGAAATCCTTGAATACGAGCGATTGTTTTACGTAACCGAGGTTGAAGTACTTGGACCTGTTTTTCCATATTTTGCGATCGAGTTCCTCGTTCTTTTGGTGCCGTAATTGCTGGGATAGGTCATCGACGACCTGCTGCAGCGAATCCGTTTCCGTCGCAACGGGAGAGGTCGTTTCGGCGACCGGTTCTTGTGCTGTCGCAGTCAAGGTCCACAGGGACAAACCGATTAAAAACGTAAAGATTTTTTCATAATGGTATTTTTATTTAAGTTGAAGGTTTCTGCCGTTTCCCATACTGCAAAAATAACATTATTGTGAAAAAAAAGTTCGTTTGAATGGAATTATTGTCCGATAAGTATTATATTTCTTTGGTTACTCTTCCTCTTCTTCCAAATATATCTCCTCCATAAGGTTGTCCAGTTCGCGCCGCTCCTTTTTGGTCGGACGTCCCGTACCCCGGTCGCGGAAGACGAAGACCGTTTCGCGGGGGATGTTGAGCTTGTCGAGTTCCGATTGTGGAGTGATGTTGCGACAGTAGTCGGGGACGTTCTTGGCCGGCTGGCGGCTCGACACGTAGCCCACGACTTCGAAGAGATAGGTCACGGGCATCCGTTTGACGGCGATTCGGTCGCCGATCCGCACTTCGCGCGAAGGTTTGGCGTAGGCGTCGTTCACCAGCACCCGGTTCTGGCGGATGGCTTCGGCCGCGTCGCTGCGGGTCTTGAAGATGCGTACGGCCCAGAGGTATTTGTCTAATCTGATCGCTTCCATTTCGTTTTTTCAATTATATCGTACAGGCAAAATCCGATGTCGGGAGGCTCGGTGGCTCCGGCAGATTCGGATTTTCCGTTGTGCTGACGATTCGGGACAGGATGTCGGAACAGAGCCGAAGCCGGTAGTGTGCGGCTGCGGGCTGTCCGACGATTTTCGAACCGGAGGTCGGTAGTAGCATCGATCCCTCGGGAACGGCGGTTTCGGTGGGGAAGTGTCGCGGGCTATTTCTCATAGATGCTTTCCGATTTGGGCATGTCGTGCGATTGTTCGTCGTTCTGTCGGCTGACGCTCAGGATCATGCCCAGGGCGATAGCCGGGAAGATCGGCGAGGAGCCGCCGCGTGAGATGAGCGGCAGGGTTTGTCCCGTTTCGGGAATCAGGTTTACCGTTACCATGATGTGCAGCAGCGCCTGGCAGGTAATCAGCAGGGCCAATCCCAGGACCAGCAGACCCGGAAATGCCGTGCCGCACCGTCGGAAAATTTCGATGGCACGGAAGAAGATCCACAGGTAGAGCAACAGCAGCAGCAGCGCCAGGACGATGCCGTACTCCTCGACGAAAAAGGCGTAGGCGTAATCGCTTTCCGGGTGGATCATCTCTACGCGCATGGCGCTCTGTCCGGCGCCTTCGCCCAGGATGCCGCCGTTGTGGATGGCGATCATCGAACGCTCGGTGTCGGTCAGCTGGTCGATCGGCTTTTCGGTTTGGGGCTTGGTCCAGAGGTCGATCCAGGTTTCCACGCGGCCGCCGGCCGTTTCGCTGCGCCCCAGGTTCAGCAGTCCGGCCAGCATCACGGTGGCGAAAGCCAGGCCGAGGAGTTTCACCAGCTCTCTGATCCGCACGCGTCCGATAAGCATCATCACCCACGAGGCGAAGAAGACCAGCACGGCCGATGAGGTGTGGGCCGGGAAGATTACTACGCAGGAGAGCAGAACAGGGGCCAGGATGGGCCACGTGCCCTCGCGCCAGATTTTGCGCTGGTCGGGGCGCTTCCATCGCAGCGGGTTGAGCGAGGGGATGATCCGCAGCTTGTCGATCACGCTCTGCCGGCCGGCGAGCTGCCGGGCCAGGAACAGTACGGTGGCGACCTTGAGTGCTTCCGAAGGCTGGAACTGGAAAGGACCGAGCGGAATCCAGCGGGCGGCGCCGTTGGTCGTGGCGCCGATGAAATAGACGGCCAGCGTCAGCAGAACGCTGCCTGCATAGGCGACCAGCGCCAGGTGGTTGTATATCCGGGAGTTGATCTTGTGTACGATGATGATCAGCGGAACGCAGACGAAAAGGATCAGCAGCTGTTGGCGCAGGAAGTGGGCCGTCGAACGAGCCGTATGCGCATCGTAGGCCATCTTCGCCGTCGAGGAATAGACCACCAGTACGGAAATGACGGCCAGTGCCGCGATAATGATCCACAGCACCTTGTCCCCGGCGAAGAGTTTCATGCCGGGCTCCTGTCCGGGTGCGTCGGTCTGCACAGTCGTACCCTCTGTGTTCGGATTGCCGGCCGTTTTCTCCGTCTGTTTTTCCGCTTCCATCTTATTATTTCGCGTGTTCGGCGACCCACTGTTTGAACAGTTCGCCCCGGTTTTCGTAATTTTTGAAGAGGTCGAAGCTCGCACAGGCCGGTGAAAGCAACACCACGTCGCCCGGACGGGAAGCTTTGCGGGCCGCCTGCATCGCCGCGTCGAGCGAATCGGTCGAAATGATTTCGGGAATTATGCCCGTGAAACTTTCGACCAGCTTGCGGTTGTCGATGCCCATGCAGACGAGCGTATGCACTTTTTCGCGGGCGAACCGCTTGAGCGGCTCGTAGTCGTTGCCTTTGTCCGTACCGCCTGCGATCCAGACTACGGGACGTTTCATACTCTCCAGTGCGTACCACGTGGAATCGACGTTGGTGGCTTTCGAGTCGTTGATATAAGTCACCCCCTCCACAACCCGTACGGTTTCGAGCCGATGTTCCACCTGCGGGAAGGTCCGCAATCCTTCAGCGATTTTTTCGTCCGAAACACCGACCTGCATACAAGCCAGAATCGCAGCCATCGCATTATAGACATTGTGTCTCCCCTGAATACTGATCTCCTGTTTGGCGATCCGGAACTGCCGGTTTTCCAACTGCACGACCACCTCTTCTCCTTCCATCCAGGCACCGCTTCGACATGTATTTTTCTCCCATATACTCCGGTCAGCATAAATAAATCCGGCCATCCGGGGTACAACTCTCACCTGCCGGAGTCTATGCCCTACCGCCTCGCTATCCAAACCGTAAATAAACAAATCCTGAGGACGCATATTATTCAGTATCCGGAACTTCGAATCGATATAATTTTCGAATTTATGGTCGTACCGATCCAAATGATCCGGGGTTATATTCGTC
>ERZ779956.607-NODE-607-length-18859-cov-5.997341_pt1 | contig 18859 bp, 8 predicted proteins | sample MGYA00511940_ERZ779956 | MGnify/ENA primary metagenome ERZ779956 (study PRJEB29588, sample SAMEA2154992) | human gut metagenome | biome: human gut; feature: human-associated habitat; material: faeces | place: Denmark | collected 2008/2010 ...
AATTGAATTTCAATAATTTCAAAGAGCTCTTATGATTTTTTAGTGGACACTAATGATATGATTATTATGTATTATATAAGCCCGTAGGAACATCTTCATACCTATTATGGGCATTAATATGAGAATACTCTATTGTAGTCATGGAGCATTACAACTATAACTCCCATATTATAAATCAATTAATTATGACCTATTTTTAGATTTTCGTTTATTTGCTAATTGTATAATAAGTAGCGTATATTTACCTAATTATATGTGGTTTGTATTGCAAAATAACTCTATAAATACCCGATTGTTGTTGATGCAATTCGCAATATAGAATTATAACCTGCCCGCATCCTCACAAAGGTGCACTTCAGTTAATACTTTCAATCATTTCATTTGTTATTAATATAAAGCGGGAATGGTGAATACCAAGCACCATTCCCGCATCTTTGAACTATTAGCGCACTTAATCGCGCTGAAACAATCTATTTTACCTATTCTTACCTAACATTATTTAATCACAATTTTCTTAGTTGCACCGTTAGAGTAGCGTACGATGTAAAAACCTGATGACGGATTCTTTACTTCGATACCTTGGATATTGTAGTATGCTACAGGAATAGCATCATCTTCTTCAGGAGTAATGACTATTTCTTCTATACCCGACATTTCAGAAGGAAGACCGGTTCCGGAAACTGCCAGAATATTGGCAACATACCACTTGTCTGATTCGATTTTAATTGCTTTCAGTTTCTTTGTGTTATTCACATCGAAAGAATAAGTTTTCTCTCTAAGGAAGTGATCATTATCATCAATTTCGTCTTCAGTTGTCTGATAACGGTCTGTTTTTCCGCTGAATACCACGCCAAAAGTTTTGCCGATAGCATAATCGTCTGTACGATCCCATCTGCTCAAACTGTAATATTTCTCCTCTCCTTCACTATCATCTTCAAAGATAGGAGTTACATTAATGGCAGCTTGATAATCGTCGCCTGAGAACGCCAGCAAGTGGAATTTCTGGCAAAGTACGGGAGTTTTTAATGTCAATATGGCAGCATCGTAACGCTCACGTAGGGTGACGGAGTTCTTCTGATCGTAGGGCTGGAGTTGATATTTCAGACCACTTACTGAACGAACCATACGGTCGTCCCCGGCAATCGCGCCTTTGTCCTGCACTGCGGGAGTGTAGAGACTCCAGTAATTATCACTGTCGACCTGACCGGTTACATAAGACTTTGAGGGGAGACCCTCGGCAATAACATCGTCAGTCCAGCCTGTAACTTCAAGCGGAACGCATACAGGTACTGCACTCTCAACCTGCTCATAGGCCTCGACTTCGGCGAGAGAAGGAAAGAAGAGAGGATTGAGGTTGCAGATGACAGCCAGATATTTGGCATCCTGATATGTGGGGAATATATACTCGAGTTCGCTAATGTCACCGAGGTTTTCGAACGTTTTGACTCGTGTCATCTTATCCAGCGAGTTGCCGACAGCTATAGAAATGCTACTGTTCACATTGCCTTCTCTGTCGTTGTCATTTAAGGCACGGTTATTCTCGGGAATATATACTTTGACCTTTGAAAGATGCCATATTTCGGGAGCCTCGAATATAGCCCAGAAGTCATCGGTGTGACTTGACGGGTTTTCTATGCTTTCGCAGGCATCTTTAAAGGTATCTCCGTCGGTAAGAGTCGACACGGTTATCTCATCGAAAGCTGCTTCTAACGAGTAATCTTCCTTGTAGTGGCGCAATTTTGCGTCAAGTCCTGCAAGGATATTGGGGCGATTTTCATTATCAATGTATACTTTTACTCCGGCTTCCTTATAGGCTGCACCGTTGGAAACTGTGATAAGAATATCGGATTCTCCAATGAGTTCGCCACCGGTAACGGGAATTACAAACTTATGATCCTGCATATCCTCGGTAATGTCACCGATTTCCACATTGTCGCCGCCAATGGCATTGCAAGTGAAAGAAGGATTACGGTCATCACCGTTGAGGCTGTAATTGACTTCGATATATTTTGTATCGCCTGAATTGACTTTTAGCTCGGTGGGATTGACATCAATAGTCATCTTTACGTTGTCAATACCGTAAGCCTCGAATTCCCAAACACGCAGCGTGCCGCTGACAGAGGGAGAGAAGCGGATATAACGTCCCATTGTGGGAACAATATAATCTTCCTTAATATTTACGGAACTCTTGTCCTTTTCGTCCACAACCTTTGTCCAGTTTTTACAATCCGCCGAAACTTCAATAGTATAGTTGCAGATGTTTTCATTGTTCTCAGGACCTGACTTACAGTCGTAAATCTTAAAGCCATAGATACGATACAGGCTCTGGCAGTCGATTATCACCCAGTTGTCGGGCGATACATTACACCACTTCTGAGAAGTGCTGCTTGGGTTGGTAATACCGTCAATAAGATTTTCAGGGGTTTCCTTTGAATTGGTACAACCGCTGTAGCTATAGATTTTTTTATGGAGAGCGATGTTGTGCAGACTGCTGTAGTCATTGTCGCTAACCACATCAATCGCGTCGAAAGCGGTAGATGACATACCGAGTGAATTGGTCGACTCTACGGTAACCTTCTGAGTGCCTTCGGCGAGGGCTTTGACAGTAATGACATTATCGGTAAGATTGCCCTCAACAAGTTCAAGTGTTTCAGGAAGGATCCAGTTCCAAGCTGTGGGAGAGCCGGTTCCGGTGGCTGTAATCGTGACAGTCTCACCAACTTTCACACAGCTATTGCTGAGCTTAAGGCTTACGATCGGAGCTCCGGGTTTGGGATATTCGGCTGATGCGCTCACGGGAGTATGCTGTTCCATATCCTTGGTCACAGGAACAACTTCAACTTTCACTGCATCTTCGCTGCCTTCGCGTGCCAGCGTAGGTATATAAAAAGCTTCATCGCGTGTCTGTCCAATTAATTTACGACCTGAAGCAGTTGTAATATAAATGTCGAAATGGTCAAAATCATCGTTCCAATCGAAATCCCATGTCACGCGGATATCGCCGCCGTTTTCATCAAGGCGATGTGAAAGCTGCAGGTTCTCTACTGCGACAGTAGCGGGGGCGTATGAACCTGGAAGGATTGCCAGCTGACCGAGATTCATATTGAATGATCCTGAACCGATGAGATTCAGAGCCACCATATATATTGTTTTGCCCTTTAACGATGAAAGGTCATATTCGGCTACAGTCCATCCGTTTTTCTTAGAGGTGTTGGCTGCTGAAAGAGTAACGTCGGGAGTGACTGAAGATGCGGTAGAGAGCATAAGCTCGGGAGCCTCGGCACCTTTGAACACGACGCGTACGATACCGCCGTTCTCAACGGGAATCATTGTCTTGTAAAGACGCATAAGGGCTTTGCCACTGAGATTGCCGGAAATCTTGAACGATGAACCATGATTGTAGGCGTCGTCCCAATCGATAGAGACTTTGAGGTTGCCTCTGTTTTCAATCCACCAGCGCCATGTGGGAAGCACACTCTGAACGCCGCTGTGATACCAGTCCTGTGTTCCCTGTTTTTCGCCATTGACATAGCGATACTTGCCAACTCCTACACACATGTTGCTGACGAAAGGCATAGAAGTAATTGCCGAGCGTTCAAGGACAGCACCTGAAATGCCGGTCCAGCTGCTGTTACCGCCTGTAGAGGGGTCGCCGGCAGTGTTTACCCAAGCTTGCTCTTCATTTTCGAATGTCTGTTTGATGGCTGCATAAGCTTTTTCACCGTTGTCATCGGGTGTTCCGAGAAGATTGCGAACGTTGTCTTTCCAAGAGCGCTCTTCCGGGCAGAAGAGGGCGAGCGAGCCTACATGTCCACTGGCAGGGAACGCTATGTCAAGCGAATTCTGATAACCTGTGAGACCTGAACGTACACACTGCACACCGGCATAAATTTTGCTGAAAGTTTCTGCCTCGGTGCAATTTAAGTCTTTGGCAAACCTGCGGTAATCACCCTCAGATCGGTATTCAAGGAACATCGAGGTGTTCTTATGCGATTTAAGGATGGAAGCGTCGATAACACCAAGGGCGTTATAGTACATAATTTCCATCTGTGTGTCTCCGGCGGCATCGGCATACGAGTTGAATTCTTTGATAAATTCAGCCCAAGTAGAGCTTTTCACGCCGGAACCACTGGTTTCCTGATTGATGAACCAACCATCAAATCCAAGGTATTTGGCAATCTCGTAAAGTTTTTTTGCATAAGGATATTTGCCATCCTCTTTGACTACGATTTCCTGTACCCATTCGGGGTCTCCTCCGAAATCTTTTGGCGGGAAGAAAATCTGCCCCAGTATTTTCACACCTGCTTGATGGGCGGCATCTATAGAGCCAGCGGGGGGTGGAATGATAATACCTTCTGATGCAGAACCAGCCCAATAGACGAGTTTGTCCATATATTGCCAGTAGGTAGGCTGATAGCCGATGAAATTGTCAGCTCCCTGCGAGGGGCTGAGCGAACACATGTTGAAAAGGATTGTAGCGTTGCAGATCTGACCTTCATAGTGCTGAGAATTATTAGCCTTCATCAGCTCAGGTTCTTGAAAACGCTTTGCAAGAGGCACGCGTGAACGATTGAATTTTGCTGCAGGGTCATTCTCCGGCGACCAACTCTTGATATCGCGCGGATGCCAGCAACCGCCATAAGGCTGTTGTGCGCTCAGACCCAGGCTTGTGGCAGCCGCCAACAAAGCCGAAATAAGGTAAAGTCTGAATCTCATAAATGGTATAATATTGGTTAATTATGATTTAAGATCATTTTGCTATTTAGAGAAACACGCATAGCGAAATAAATACTTACGCATATTTTAAAAAAGAGCCGGTGTCCTTAAATGTTGGACACCGGCTCCTTTTTACTTATAAATAGTGCTTATCTCATGAAAATCATTTGATAATGACCTTTCGTGTGCTGCCGTCGGAATAACGGACAATGTACAGACCTGATGTAGGATTCTTGACTTCAATACCCTGGATATTGTAAACAGCCTCGATAGTCTTGTCGCCATCAGATTCAATGGAGTCTATTCCGGATGTTTTCTCTTCCTTGGCAAGAGCAAGAATTGTAGGATATGTGCGGTTCGTGCTATGCTGGAAACTTACTTTCTGGAATTTCTTGGTAGCATCAAGATTAATAGCGAATTCGAAGAGACGGAAGTTGTTCTGACCGTCGAAATCATCTACATAATGGCTCCAGCTGCTGTTGCTCGCAAATATACGATCGAAACCATGGAGTGCGGTACCTGTAGCATCCCCATACCAGTCCTGAATTGTAATAGTCTGAGGCTCGTCAGTGCTACCGTCTTCATATCCAACTGTAACTTCTACATCACAATCGCCGTTAGCTGAGATTGCAAGGATGTGGAGTTGTTCACAGAAGCTGGGTTTAACTGCAGTAAGCTCTGCAGGATCATCGTACGCATCAAGACGAAGCGCATTGGGTGCATCGTAAGGTTCAAGTGTGAATACAGTTCCTTTAGAGGTTACAATTGTGCGATCGTCACCGGCAACTGCGCCCTCTTCCTTAACGGCTGAGGTGTAGAGTACCCAACCCTCTTTATCAAGGTATTTGGTGGTAAATTCATTCGAGGGAGTGGACTCTGCAATTACGTCATGTTTCCAACCGGTAAATTCAGATGGTTTTTCCACAGAAACCTTCACTTTGCATACTTTTGCAAACTCGCCGTTGGTAACAGTAAATGTAATCTCACCATTACCCTTGTCGGAAAGAGCAGTCACAGGAACTGTGAATGTGCATGCGGCTTCATCTTCTGTAATCTCTCCAAGAATGACACCCTCGCCTGCGAATTCTACATCAGCGCTGAAGTTGGCTTCGCGTGTTTCGCCGTTCATGTTGTATGTGACGACAAGATTCTCGGTTGATTCAGGAGCTATTTTAAGAGTGGCAACAGAGGGTGTAAGACGAATCTTCGAGCCGTTCATGTCGGCCAGCGCCGAGATACCGAATACCCAGAATTCAGGGCTCTTCGATGCGCGGAAGTTCACGGCAACGGCATTCTTTTCAGCATTGGCCTTTATGGCAACCTCATTCATACCGTGTTTTTTATACCCGAATGTTGTTTCATCTTCCAATACTTTGAGGTCGGTTACCGCAAATTCGTCGATATTGTCAGTATCGTAATCACTGCGAGGTACATCAATGATAAATTCTTCTGAAACTGAGCCATCCTCATATTTGATAGTAGCAGTTATCTCACGTGTCGAAGTACAGTTGCAAAGAACGTAAATCTCTTCGGCAGGAATAGGCTCGACAAATTCGAGAGTGTAGTCGGTGTTCTTGTTTTCAACGAAAAGAACGTTTTTCTGAGTGTAATCAGCGAGCTCGAAAGTTGTACCTTTCTTGGTTACGATGATACGGCTGTCGGGCGACGAGATTGCAAAATCGTTGTTAACATTAGAAGTGTAGAAGCAGCCATAGCTGAATTCGAGTTCTGCATGATCCTCTACGGGTCTTTCCTCGGCAATGATGTCGTGGGTAAAGCCGTTGGCAATAGCTACAGGCACTACTTTGGGGCCGTCGGCTTCAAGCTGGGCATAAGCCTCGACTTCTGCGAGCGACGGATAGAAGAGCATGTTTACATCACACACTACGGCGAGATATGTGAAGGGCTCAACCTCAGGTATGTAGAAGGTCAGTTCTGAAACTTCTTTGAGATTTGTCACACTTTCAATGACATTCCAGTTAAGACCGTCGTTGCTGGTGCGAATGCTTATACCGTTGTTTACAAATCCTTCCTTTCCATTGTCGTTTTCCCCTTTGTTGGCATTCGGGATATAAACCTTTACTTTGCCAAGAGAGAAACGCTGCGGATTGGTAAATACGGCCCAGAGGTCATTACGCGACTTACATGGCAGCTCATACATATCTTCGGTAAGACCTTCCGATTTGGTGTCGCCATCGGTCAGATTACCGGTCTTCTGACTTTCGTAGGTTGCACCGGTCACATAGTCTTCATTGAATTTGCGCATTTCAGCTTCTGAACCGGAAATGGCATTCTTTGCTGTTTCGGAATCAATGATGACATCGATGAATGTCTGACGCTTAGCATCGCCGTTCTGAAGAGCTACACTAACTTCTGCCTTACCAATGACTTTAGCTGTTTTAAGTTCAAAAGTGAAATGTCCGGCACCGTCATCTTTGGGCTCGGTAAACGACACGTATGAGCTTTCCGAAGAGAGTATCAGACCGAAATTGTCTGCGGGCTTCTCTCCGTTCATGTTGTAGTTCACGGTTACAGTCTGTGTTTCTTTGGGCTGCATATTGATAGTATGCGGAGCTTCGACTGTGATACGTGAATTATCACGAGCTGTTATTTCAAATTCATAGATACGGCAAGTGAATCGCTTGTCGGCATAAGGCTGCAGCATTACGTATCGACCAACAGTCGGTATGATGTTGGCGGTATGCACGTTCTCATTCTGGGTTTCGGTAGCGTCAGCTACTTCTTTCCAGTCAGTGCCATTGTCGCTCACAAGGATTCGGTAGTTAGCTATATTGCCTTCGCTGGCACCGTTTAAAAGTTTGCAGTCATAGACTGTGAAATCATAGAGTGTATGGGGAGTCTTCAGGTCAATTACTGCGTAAGGAGCTGTAGAAATATCGCTCCAGCAGAAATCCTTGTTGTTGGGCTTGGAAACACCGTCAATCAGATATGCAGCCTCGCCAATTACAGCACGTCCGCAGTCTGCAATTTTTCCTATGGCAGCATTGTGAACTTCTTTGTATGCGAGGTCAGAGAACACATCGAAGGCTACACCCTTAAATGAGCCTGTTCCCTGAGCATTGGTAAGTTCAACTGTGATTTCGGGCTTTCCTTCCTTGAGAGCCTCAACCTCAATGGTGGCATCGGTAAGTTTACCGCGTACAAGTTTTACGTCGGCAGGAAGAATCCACTTGAAAGAAGTGGGATTGTCAGTACCTTTAGCAGTGAGGGAGATTACATCGCCGACTTTGGCGTAGCTCTTAACGGGAATAACAGTAACGACAGGGGCTGCTGCAATATGAAAACTTACATCTTCACTCTTGGCTACTGTTGCCTTGCCGTCTTTCATAACAGTCACAAGTTCGACTTTGAGATTGTTTTCGCCGTTTTCCCTTTTAAAACGAGGTACATAGAAGCCTTCGCCACGTGTCTGACCTACAAGACGACGACCTTTTGCACCGGTAACATAGATATCGAAGTGGTCAAAGTCATCATTGTAGTCATAGCTCCAGGACAGACGGAGATCGCCGTCGGTTGCTGTCATATCGCCTTCAATCTTTACATCACTTACTGCCACTGCAACGGGATTGTAGTTTGCAGGGAGTATTGCGATTTCGCCAAGTTTCAACTCATAATTGCCATTGGCGGCAGAAGCATTTATTGTTACAGCAATGTCTCCGATGGTTTTTCCGTTGAGCGAAGCGAGATCATATTCAGCTACAGTCCAGCCGTTCACATTGCTCTTCTTGGCTCCTGTAAGAGTTGTGCCACCGAGACAGAGTTCGGGTTCTGCGCCATTGCTCTTATAGACGAGGCGACCGAGACCACCGTTTTCAACAGCTATTTTGCTTTCGAAAAGTGACCATGTAGTAGTGCCCGAAGAGAGCGCACCGCTGAGTTTGAACGAGTTGCCATGGTTGTAGGCATCATCATAGTCGTATGACACGGTCATGCCGCTCTTTGCGCGGTATGTGGGCAGAATGCTCTGCACTGAAGTTGAGTTCCAGTCCTGAGTGTAGAGTTTTTCGCCCTTTGCAAAACGATGTTTGCCAAGACCTACAGAGAAAGATGTTGTGAAAGGCATCTTTGTGATAGTTGATCTGGCAGATACTTTAGAGCTTACGATACCGTTCCATGTCTTATACTCGCGTTCAAACACCTCGGCCTGAACATCGTATGCTTTCTGACCGGTAAGGTTGCTTTCATCCTTCCAAAGGTCATCGGTAAGCACCTTGTAGGTATGCTGCTCAGGCGTGAACAGAGCGAGTGAACCGCCGCCACTTACTGAGAAACCATAGAGACCTGCCTGCGCACATTCTATACCGGCATAAAGGCGGTGATATGTATCGGCGGCGGTGCATCCGAGCTGGGATGCGTAACTACTCTTGTCGCCGGTGTTGTTGTATTCAAGGAATTGCGATGTGTTGCGGTGTGATGTGAGAAGTTCGATTGTGGGTGTGCCTCCGGCGTCGTACCACTGGATTTCCATATATGTGTCGCCGGCAGCGTCAGCTGTCTCACCGAAACATTTGATAAAGTCAGCCCACTCGTTGACACGCTTGCCGTTGTCAAGCTCCTTGTTGATGAACCAACCGTCAAAGCCGAAGTATTTGGCGATCTCATACATTTTGACGGCATATGGATATTTGCCATTCTCATCTTTGGTAAGCATGGCTTCAATCCACCCGTCGCGGCCACCGATTGTGCGGGGCATAAAGAAGAGTGTGCCCAGGATTTTAACACCGTTGAGGTGAGCTGCGTCGATTGTTCCTGCAGGAGGACAAACGAAAATACCTTCGTTTCCTGCACCACCCCAGTTAATGAATTTCTCCATATACTGCCAATAGGTGGGCTGATAAGCAAGGAAGTTGTTGTCACCTTGCGAGGGTGTGAGCGAACACATTTTGTTTGTAATGGTAGCAGTCTCAATCTGACCGCTTCCGTAATGGTTGTCGATGCGTTCCTGCAGAGGTATGCGGGAGCGGTTGAACTTTGCGTCGGCATCAGTCTGAGGCGACCAGTTGATTACATCATCGGGAAACCAGCATCCGCTATACGGCTGCTGAGCTCCGGCAGTCATCATGGCCGACAGCATGATTGCCGAGACCAAAATTTGCTTTCTGATTTTCATTTCTTTAATATTAAATTGTTATGGTATTGATTGGTATAAACAGGTATAACTTGCCGGCACTTTTTGATTTTGCCGGCAAGTTTTATTATGTTTTATCTACGAATGCGGAGGAGTGCACCGCTGTTACCAAAGTTTGAAGGAATATCGTCCGACACATCCCACCAGAGGCGGCGTCCCTGCGAGTTCTTCGACGGCAGGTCGCTGTCGGTAAAAGCCTTATTTGAGCTCTCTGAATTAGGATACAACAGACGCTTGATGAAGTGTCCTTCCGGAACATCGCCACCGGAAGCGTTGTTCAGCGAAAGCGTAAGCTTGGGATAATCCGTGCGCCGGAACTCGGCCCAGCCTTCATTACCATTCGGAAAAACTGCCATCCACTTCTGAGTGATAATTGCTTCGAGTATTTTCTCTTTATCGCCGGAACCGAATGTTCCGTCATTAAGAGCCACCAGCCCGTCGATGTAGCTTTGAGCTTCGCTTGAAGAGATCTCGTAGTAGTCCATGGAAGCCTGCACTCCCTGACGGTAAAGATCTTCAGGACTGCCCGGTCCCCAACCACGAAGAGCTGCTTCTGCACGGAGGAAAAGACTTTCGGCATAACCAAGCCATACAGTAGGCTCTGCACCGTTGAACCATGATTTGGGGTCGTGATATTTCGATTTGGGGCGGTCTTGTATAGTACGGGTAAGTGAGAACTTATTTGGGGCAAGCATTGTTACGTCGGTATAACCCAGAGGGCATCCTTTGAAGTCTTCTCTCAGACTTTCCTCTCCGGTTATCAACATATTGGCAGTCATGCCGATTCGATACCAGCATACAAGGCAGCGGGGATCTATTATTTTCTCTATCTTCTTTCTACCTTCTTTTATGGTATAAGTCCCGCCTCCTGTGGAAAGGGTACGATAATAGTTTTCGAGGTCACTTCCCATGACACAGTCGCCGTTATAGAACACCGAACACATTGCATGCACATTTTCTTGGCCGCCGTCGTTGATGCCGCCGTCTTCAACAGGTGCGAAGCGGGGAATTGTCTTCATGTTGTCGGCATTGCTTTCCATCAGCCCCCATTTATTGGAGAGGGCTTCTTCCGCTTCTTTCTTTGCTCGTTCGGGATCAACATTGGAGATTCGGCATGCAAGACGAAGGCGAAGAGTATTGGCAAAACGCAGCCATTTGTGAGCATCGCCACGATAACAGATGTCATCAGTGTCAATTACATACTGTGAGGCGTCATCGGGGTCGATAGTCTCAACTGCCTGACGGAGCATACGGAACATACCGTCGTAAACATCGGCCTGACTATCATATGGCACATTGTTGGTCTTGGGCGTCTGAGCCGACGCATAGATTTTAAATGGCATATCGCCGTATGTGTCGGTATTTGCGAGAGCAAGGAACACAAAGTAGATACGGGTTATATGGTACTGGTTCACATATCTCTCCGGGGTAGGGCTGAATTTGAATGCACGCAGTAGAGATGCGTACTCCTTACAGCGGTCAACGTAGAAGTGACGCCAGCGTGCCGAACTATAGCCATCTGAATATTTATAGGAGGGTGACGAACCTACAAAGTCCGGTTTGTTATTACCCGTATATCCGGCATATATGTCATGTGTCAGATTTGTTGTAATCTGATAATCGTTGTAGTATCCTTCATAAAGGAAGTTACGGAATGTTGCAGAAGCTGCGGCAAGATCGTCTTTTATCTGCGCCAACGCTTCCGGGTCGGTAACTTCATAGGAGATATCAATATCTCCATATTCGCCTACCGGATTTATCGGACCGTCGCCTCCTTCTTCTGTGTTTTTGTTAGGTAGGGCGTAAGGATCTTCGCCCAACTCAGTAAGGTCATAGCATGATGACATTCCACCAATGAGCAGGATGGATGTCATAGCCAGAACCATGAATCTATTTGATTTCATATGATATTTCAATATTTAAGATTACTTAATCAGAACTCAACATTCACAGTAAAACCGTATGTACGGGTGTAAGGTACGGCAAGGAAGTCAAGTGCCTGTGAGAACATAGAAGTATCGTAGCCTCCTTCCGGATTACCTGGACAATGCTTCATGAGATAGCAAAGGTTACGCGCTACAAAACTTGCACGAATATTTGTGAACGGTGTTTTGCTAAGCCATTTTTTAGGGAATATATAACCTACTGAAAGCTCTTTCAACTTTATATAAGAGGCATCGTGAACAAACTCTTCGGCGTAACCGCTTTCACTCTTATACAGACCTATGGTAGAGTAGTAACGCTGTGCTGAAACAGGAATATCATTAACACTGCCATCTTCTTTTACACCGGGTACTACCATATAGTAATCGCTGACACCATTGATTTCCTTGAATTCTCCGCGATAAGCTGTGCGTTCGGAAGTGCCGACTTTTGTTGCCATACCTTCTGAAACACTTACGATATCTCCACCGAACTTCATGTCAAGCATACCTGAGAATGTAAGATTTTTCCATCTGAAAGAAGGCGTTACAGACATCATGAGATCTGGCTGAATGTTGCCGATAGGATGGTCGAGAAGATACTGCTCAAGATTACCATTGCCGGTCTCGGTCATCGGGAGTCCGTTAGCACCGATAATAATATTGCCGCTTGCATCTCGTTTCATCAAGTTGTTAGCGTAAATCTCACCAAGTTTGCCACCGGGGACTGCGCCAACCTTAACCGGCATATTCGGATCACCGTTGAAATAGATACGATTTACTCCATCAGCCAATTCATCTACAATCGATTTGTTATGTGCGAGATTGACGCTGAGATTGAATGTAAAGTCTTTTGTTTGGACGGGTGTACCGTAGACCATCAACTCAACGCCTTTATTTGTGATTCGACCTGCGTTGACCCACTGCTGAGTCCAGGGAGCGGAGGCATCAACAAGCATTGCTTGGTTTTTGGTGTTGGAATTGTAATATGTGAAATCAAATCCCAGGCGATTGGCAAAGAATTTCATATCCAGACCTACCTCATAAGAAGTCTTGATCTCCGGTTTCAGGTTGGAGTTCTTCTTAATCTGATCGGGGGTTTGATAGCGATCGCCCATTTGATAATAAAAGTCGCGCACATTGTAGAGGTTGTAGGGATCGGGATCCTTACCTACCTGAGCTGCCGACAGACGTACCTTGGCAAAAGTAACCCAGTCAGGCAGACCGTTGCCGAATCTGCGGGCAAAATCGGTGATGACAAAGCCGAGGTTGGCGGAAGGATAGAAGAACGAGTTGTGCTTGCTGGGAAGTGTAGAAGACCAGTCGTTACGTGCAGTGAGATCAAGCGACAGGAATTCTTTAAAAGCTATCTGAGCAGATGCGAACACAGAGTACATGGCACGGTTGTGTCCGTCGTTTGTTGCTGAAGTCAGTTTATTACCGGTATTGAATATCCAGTTGTCCTTCTGCAGCATGTTCTGTACCGACGCACCGAAAAGTTCATATTTCTGGTACATGATGTTGCCGCCGGCGGTGAAGCCTACGCGCCAATTGTCGTTGATGCTTTTGTCGCCGATAAGAGTAGCCGAGATATTCTGTTCGAAATGATTGATCTCCGAACGGTTCATGTTGTCGTCAGTCATCTGTTCCTGCCATGTTGTAGTGCCATTGGATATGGCGTTGATGGCAAGACCCAAATCGGTTTCTTCGATACGGGTACGATAGTAATCAAATGCGTATTTTGCCTGAAGGTGCATCCAGTCATTGAACGTAACGGTAAGACCATAAAAACCAAATGCACGCCAACGTTCGTCGGAATTCTGAAGACGATGACGCACGAAATATGGATTTGAATACGTCATATCCGGTCCATACCAGTTAACATGAGGACGAATATCATTGCTATATGTTTTTAGGTCTTCGAGACGTACATTACCGGGAATCATGAGCAGTTGTCCGACCTCTCCGAGCAGACCGGTGTATGGTCTGTTTTCAGCTTTGGTGTTTGATACAGAAACTTTACCTTCACTTTTCAGCCATTTGTTGAATGTTGCGCCTGCTGAAAAATCAATGTTCAGTTTTTTCAGTTTCTCTCCGTCAAAAAGACCGCTGTTGTCATTGAAGCCTACAGACAAACGATAATTGCTTTTATCAGTCATATTGCTCAATGCGACGGTATGGAACTGCGAAAAACCGGTGCGGAAATAATCTTTAAGTTTGTCTCCGTCATAAACATATGGAATCATTTCCCCAAGGTAGTTAGGCTGTAATGAGCCGTCAAACTTAGGACCGAATGCGCCAGTATCATTGATCTTAAGTGGATTCCCTTCGCTGTCTGTTTCGTAATGAATTGTGCCATTGGATCCCTGGCCATAGATTTTCTGCATTTTGATTGAACCTGCGACTTGGCTCCAAGTGAATGATCCGGAATAGCTTACTCCAAATCCGGCCTTGCTGCTGCCTTTCTTTGTCGTGACAAGGATAACACCATTACCTGCACGCGAACCGTAAAGGGCTGCTGCATTCGGACCTTTAAGAACAGATATTGACTCGATATCCTCAGGGTTCAGGTCAAAAGATGTGCCACCTCGGTCATAACCTCCATAAGCAGAGGCATCAGAACTGTTGTTATCGGTAAAAGGCACACCGTCTACAATCCATAAAGGCTGATTGTTATCGGTTAATGACGAATTACCTCGTATGGTGATTTTTGTAGAACCGCCTAATCCGGTCGAAGCGGTATTCATTTGTAAACCTGCTACTTTTCCGTCAAGGGCGCCTACTACTGATGGATCTCCCGTGGTGTTAAGTGCATCGCCCTTAACATCCTGAACGGCATACCCAAGCATTTTTTTGTCTCGTTTGATACCGAATGCGGTAACTACAACTTCGTCAAGTGTGTGTGTGTCCGGGACAAGAGAGGTTTCAAGAGTTGTTTTATCCTCTACTTTCACGGTCTGAGGCTTGTAGCCTATATATGAAAAGCATAGCTCGGGATTCTCTCCAGACACTTCAATGGAGTAATTGCCGTCAATATCGGTAGCAACACCTCTATTCTGTCCTTTTACCACCACAGATGCTCCAATCAGTGGCTCTCCGTTTTCATCAAGTAATTGTCCTGTAATAGTTCTTTTTGCCTGAGAGATTGATGAGTCTTCAATACGGGGTTGGGGATTCTGTTTAAGATAAATGATATTATCTTTAATAGAATAGCTGATGCCTGTCCCTGCAAGTATTTTATCAAGGACTGCTTTTAGGTCGGCATCTTTAAAAGATACCGCTTTGACTTTGTGCGATGCCATTGCGTCATCGTAGAAGAACTGGTAGTCAGATTGCGACTTGATCACGCTGATTACCTCACTTAGTTTTGTGTCGGCACTGGTTGTAAGATTAATCCCGGCACTGGCTATCATGGACATAGCAAGTAAGGTTCCGGTCATCAATCTTCTCGGCCAAGAAGATAATGTTTTCTTGATCATTTTAAAGATTTATTATGTGATTGGTCTTTTGTATGAGTCTTTTCATGGTGCAATACATTTTCATACTGCAGATGTCTTTATAACCCGCGTGGGAAAGGAACTACCTACATTATCCTGCATTTTTTTTAGAAAAAAAATATGAGTTTTTTCTAATTGCAAAATTCTGCACTATGCGACAATCGACAAATGAATTAAGGCAAACAGTCGTTCAAGTTCGTGCGTTTGTACATCTATAAAAAAACGAAACTCCAGCTATTTGCTGGAGTTTGAACAAAGATGCGAGTATTTGATCAAATGTTTTTGTTGCGAGCTATCCGTTGATATTCTGAAGGGGTCAACCCAGTTTCCTTTTTGAAGGCAGTAATTAATGAGGTTCGAGATTTATAACCTACACTTTGCGATATGGCTTCAATAGTGTATTGTCCGTAATTAGCAATATCACTTAATTTTTTACAAGCTTCGCGGACACGGTATTGGTTAATCAGATCTCGGAACGTAGTATGAAGCTGTTCATTCAATATCATGGAAAGAGTCCGAGGACGGATATGTGTGAGTTCCGATAATCTTTCAAGTGAAAAATCCGGCTCAAACACCTCATCTGATTTATCCAGAATACTCAAAACCATTAATGCGTCAGGATTGCATTCAACCCCGCTTTCATCTATTATTCCTGCTTCAAAATGTTCTTTTCTAAATTTACGGTTTCTATCTTCTTGTTCTATGATTTGTTGTCTCTGATTATATAGGTCCTGATAGCTGGCCTGGAGACGGCGATGCCGATTAACTATTATAATAAGTAATGGAATTGTGATAGCCAACAATAATCCTGAAAAAAATATTATGAGCTCACGCAGCTTCTTTTGTCTATCTGATTCGGCAAGTAGAATTGATGACTTTTGTCGTTCTGCAGCAAGATCATTGATAAATTTTAAATTGTCGATCGTTCCAAGGTTCTGAAAATTGAGAATGGAATCCTGACTAACCAAAAATTTGGCATGCATCATACGAGCAGCATCGAAATCACCGTTTTGCTGATAAATTCGTTCCATCAGCCGATAAGCATCGCAGACAGCTTCCAAATCATTCTCTTTGTCTCCGAACTTCAATAGCTCGTTTGAATAATATAGCGCGGAGTCAAGACGATGTGTCTGGTAATAAAGATATGATATCGAACGAAAATCCTGGTGAGTATATATAACTCTATTTGGCGTATCATAACTGGAACCAAGTTGGGTCTTCAGATAATTGATAGCTGTAATGGTATCTCCGTCAAGTAGGGCTAACGTGGATTTCTGCCTTATCTTAGCATAACTGAAATCAGGATTATCGGGAGAGATCGGTAATGTGCCGAAATTTTTTATTTCATCTGTGAACTGCCGTACGTATCCTGGCTTTTGTACTTCAGATGTAAAGTTACAGAAAGTCACGATGGTTTGTAACCATGACTCATTTTCGGATGCTAATCTAAAAGCTTTATGATACTCGTCAATACTCAATTCATTAAATTCTGGAGATTCAACCTGTTGTGAAAAAATAGCATAGATATTGGCAAAATTCATGGCTATTTGAGCAGCAATAAGCGGTCGATCTATATTTTCGCTAATTTCTGATGCTTTTACAAGTGCTTCATAGGCTGATTTGTAATCCCCAACATAATGAAAATACAAACTACTTAGGTTTACAGCAGCTACAGCACAATGATACATTTGCTCTTCAGTCAGCCCTCTATGATAACTATTTAACACTTTGGAGAAGCACATCTGAGCACTATCAGTATATTCCGTTCCGTCTATAAGATAATTTCGTCCTTGATTGATTAGTGCTTGAGTGTCTTTCAATGTCAAAGAATGACAATGAAAAACAGACATAATTAACAAAAATGCAACGAAATATCTTCTCATAAAAACTATTTTTTATCACTGATTATAATGCCGTAACCATGGTATGAAAAGTCAAATGGAATAGTTTCACTTAATGCTTCCAGAGTGGAATCTACTGATTGGTAGTATACGGTAGATCCAGAATATGTACGACTATTGTCAACTGAATTTCTAATTGTAATTTCGACGCTGTATAATTCTTCTAAATCGGCAGCAATTTCCGCAATCGTAGCATTATGGAAACGAATTAATCTGTTATGCCATACTGCATCAAGGGCAGTATTAACTTGAGAGATTGACATCCGACCATTTTGAGGATTAAATTGAACTTTTTGGCCAGGAGAAAGAACTACGCCGTCCTTATTATTGCCAGGAGTCACCTCTATCTTACCCTCCAGAAGGCTTACAGTGTTTTCTTTATCTTCAGAACTATTGAAGTTAAATTTGGTTCCAAGAACTGTGACATTAAGCCATTTGCCGTCTACTGTAAAAGGGCGAGAAGTATCATGTGCAACTTCGAAATACGCTTCACCGGAAATTGATACAATTCTATGGTCATCTGCAAATGTCTTCGGATATGTTATAGAAGCATATCGGTTTAGCCATACCTTTGCACTATCCGGTAATGTAATAGTCATGGTTCCATTGTCGGCAGTCAGTTCAACCATTTCCACTTTAGGTTGGCGTAAGATGAATATGCTACCCAGCAAGATTCCAACAAATACAGCCGCAGCAGCGCTCCAACGTAAAATTCGTATACGTCTTAATCTATTGTGTCGTAGTTTGTCTTCTGATATTTTGTCATTTATAGAATTCCAAACACGATCATACTGATGCTTATCGGTTTTAAGACTCTCAGCAAGCATAGCGATTCGTTCTAGTTCAAATATCTGCCGGGCATTATCCTCAGATTCGTCTATCCATTGTTGCACCATTCGAAGTTCCTCATTAGAGCATCGATTGGTAATAAATTTCATCATTAATTCCTCAGAAATTTGTGTCATGCGTTGTACCATTATTTCATTAAACAACTATGTTCTGAAAATCACTTATTGAAATAGTCGAGAAAAATGACAATCAAAACCAACAGATATCTTAATTTGTCGCGAAGAAAATGGAGTGCTTTATAAATTTGAGCATCCACAGTCCTTACTGAAATATTCATAGCATCCGCTATATCTTTACTCTTGAGCCCATTGATATAGCTCAATATAAAAACTTGGCGGCAACGATCTGGCAATTCATCAATGGCATGACGCATTTTTTGTCCGAGTTCAACACTTTCTACATCTCTTTGAGTGTCTTCTTCTGCAACAAATTCCATACGACGCTCATTGATTGATTCCAATAATTCAATCCGTACTGCTGCTACATTTTTATGCCGAATGACATTAAGCGCTCTTGTTGATACTGCCCTATATAAATAGGAAGTAATACCCGAGTTTAAATCAAGACAATCAATTTTTTTCCATAACTCATAGAATACATCAGAGACAATATCTTCTGCTTCTTCCTGACTATCTACAAATAGGAGAGCATGAAAAATCTGACGGCGATAATTTTCGTCGAATAGTTTTTCAAATTGCGCTTCTATGTCGTGATATGAATTCTATGTATGTCTGTTAAAGATTCTAATTCGATTATTTCGTATTATACGATAAATAAAGGTCTTTCGTATAATTTGATATCTCTAAAATTGTATAATCCGGATGT